>Ga0209020_1000261_pt1 | contig 69414 bp, 57 predicted proteins | sample PinacodermBB_FD_187298 | JGI IMG/M metagenome (GOLD analysis project Ga0209020, IMG submission 187298) | Host-associated microbial community of the marine sponge Aplysina aerophoba from Gulf of Piran - sponge pinacoderm, lysed by bead... | ecosystem: Host-associated > Porifera > Sponge >... | reverse complement strand
CTCCCAGCGAGGACGCCGCTGGGGCATCCCAGCCGCACAACCAGCACGAAACCCAACCACACACAACACGCGCGCAAACGTTTGTTGACAGAGCACTAGACGGCTGCAAGAAAGCGTCAGACAGGCGTATGACGCCCGCTACGTCCAGCTGCTGCGCAGTGAGCCGCCGTTCGCTGAGTCGACGTACACCGCAAGGGACATGGAGGTCCATCCGGAGGCTCTGCCTCAGCCCCTAATGCCCTCACGACGCACCGACACATGAGCCAACATCCCGCCCCGCTCACCGGTCGACAGGCGCTTGGCCTCCCGGCCCACAGGCACCGGGCTCGGCGCGTCAGGGTCGCGCGGCGCGACCCACAAGCCTCTGACCTAGCGTTTCGTGATAGCGAATTGCGCGATTCGGGACTTGCTCACCGCCCGGGCTAGGTGAGCTTGAGGATCCGGGCGGCGTTCTCTCGCAGGAACTTGGGCCAGACTTCGTCGCGGAAGCCGACATTGGGCATCTCGGTCATTATGCGCTGCAGCGACAGGCCCATCGGGAAGTAGCCGGCGTACATCACCTTGTCGGCGCCCCGGGTGTTGGCGTAGTCGATGACGGCCTTCGGGTAGTGCTTGGGCGCGAACGCCGAGGTGGAGTAGTGTAGGCCGGGCCACTTCAGCATCAGCTTCACGGCCAGGGCCTCCCAGGGCTCGCAGCCGTGCCGGGTGACCAGCGTCAGCTCCGGGAAGTCGTACATCACCCGGTCGATGCGCTCCACGTGCTGGCAGTCCATGGGCAGCCGGGGACCGGGAACGCCGGCGCAGACGAAGACGGGGATGTCGAGGTCGCAGCAGGCGGCGTACACCGGGTACCACTTGGCGTCGTCTATCGGGATCTGGGGGAAGCACCCGGCCGGGAAGGTGCCCACCGCCCGGATGTCGTGGGTCTCCTTGCAGTGGCGGATCTTGCGGACCGCTCCCATGATGTCGTTGGCGTCGATCTGGCAGGTCGCCACGAACCGGTCGGGGTGGTCGGCCAGGGCCTTGCGGTTGACCTCGCCCTCGCATCCGATCAGACCCCACTCGACGCCGTAGGCATCCATCTCACCCAACGTGAGCGCGACGGGATCGTCGGCGCCGTACTTCTCCTTGGGCACACCCTTGAACATGTACTCCACCGGGAAGTCGAACTCGGCGGATTCGGGGTCCTTGAGCTGCTTGCGGATGAACTCGTAGTGCTCGAAGTCCTTGGCGGGGAAGCCGATCATCGTGTCGACGATCCCCACATCGGTCGGCATTGGCATGGTGTCGGCTCCGTTCGCTGCCGGGATAAGGCGCTAGTTGCGGGGCACGTCGCGCCAGGGGACTTCCTTGTCCACCCGGGGCTCGCCGGGCAGGCCCAGCACCTGCTCGCCCAGGATGTTGCGCATGATCTCGCTGGTGCCGCCCTCGATGGAGTTGGCCCGGGCTCGCAGGAAGCCGTGGTGCGTGTCGCCGAACTTGCCGTCGAGCGAGATTGCGGTGGGCCGGCGGAACTCGTAGTCGTAGTCCACCATCCCCGCTGGTCCCTCGAGGTCGAGCACCTTGGCCGTGAGCTCCTTGTTGAACTCGGCCAGCATCAGCTTGCTGACCGAACTCTCCGGCCCGGGGTTGCCGGCCCGGGCATTCTGGGCGGCCCGGATGTTGGTGAGCCGCAGCGCCTCCCCCTGCACCCACAGCTGCATCACCTCGTCGCGGTGGGCCTTGGTGCGAACGGCCGGGTCCATGTTGCGGAAGGCCTCCATCAGGTTCCCCAGCGGCCCCTGCTGGGCGGTGGCGCCGCCGCCCACCGCTCCGCCGATGGCGGTCCGCTCGTTCATGAGGGTGGTGAGCGACACCCGCCAGCCCTCGCCCTCGGCCCCGATGCGGGCCGCGTCGGGCACCCGCACGTCGGTCATGTACACCTCGTTGAACTCGGCTTCGCCGGTGATCTGGCGTAGCGGCCGCACCTCCACGCCGGGCGAGTGCATGTCGAGGGCGAAGTAGGTGAGCCCCTTGTGCTTGGGCAGCTCCGGGTTGGAGCGGGCCACCAGCATGCCGAGGTCGGCGACATGGGCCAGGGTGTTCCACACCTTCTGGCCGTTGACCACCCACTCGTCGCCGTCACGTTCGGCCCGGGTGCCGAGGCCCGCGAAGTCCGATCCGGAGCCGGGCTCGCTGAAGAGCTGGCACCAGCGCTCCTCCCCGGTGAACATCGGCCTCAGATAGCGGCGCTTCTGCTCGTCGGTGCCGTGGGTGAGGATGGTCGGGCCGACGAGCATCATGAAGAAGGTTGACGGGTCGGCGGGCTGGGCGCCGGCGGCTCGCAGCTGACGATCCACGGTGCGCTGGACCCGGCGGGAGAGGCCGAGCCCGCCGAAGCCCGGCGGGTGGTGGACCCAGGCCAGTCCGGCGTCGTACTGGTGGCCCCGGAACTCGATGAGGCTCTCTTCGGCGGGGTCGTGGGCGGCCAGCAGGGCGTCGACCGCGTCGGTGGCGATGCGGGTCTGCTCGCCGGTGTCGGCGGGGACTTCGGTGGCGGTCATGCTGATTCTCCGTTGGACGTTGCGGCAACGGCCCGGTCGGCGTCATGCTAGGTCCATGCATTCTTACTCCCGCCAGCACCTGATCGACACCACTGAGGCCTGCTTCGCCGAGATTTCAGCACTCTGCGCCGACCTCTCCGACGACGAGTGGAAGGTGCAGTCACTGTGCCCGGACTGGACGGTCCGGCAGGCCATCGGCCATGCCGTCGGCGTGGAGGACGTGATCTCGGGCTGGGAGATCAGCACCGACGACATGCCGCCCTTCCAGAAGATGCAGGCGCTGACCGACGCCTCCGCCGGCATGTCCTCGGCTGAGTTCGGGGCTCGGGTGGCGGAGATACTCGACGCCCGCCGGTCCGATCTGGCCGCGCTGAGCGACGACGACATCGAGCGTCCCTCGTGGACGCCGGTCGGGGTGCAGAGCTACGGCGGCTTCCTGGCCATCCGCATCTTCGACATGTGGGTGCATGTGCGCGACTGCACCATCCCGCTGGGGCGCGGCACCGACGACAGCGGACCGGCTGCCGAGATCACCCTCGATCAGGTGGAGGGCTCGATCGGCTACATCATGGGAAAGAAGGTCGGCCTGCCCGACGGCATGAGCCTGCGAGCCGACATCACCGGCCCGGTCGAGCGCCAGATCGCGGTGATGGTGGACGGTCGGGCCAGGGCGGTCGATCCGGCCTCGCTGGCCGAGCCCGGCGTGGTGCTGACCGCGGACTCGACGACGTTCATCATGCTGGCCTGCGGCCGGATCGACCCGCAGTCCAAGATCGACGACGGCTCCATCTCCTGGAGCGGCGACGCGCAGTGGGGCGAGCACGCGGCCCGCAGCCTCCGTTTCACAATGTGATGACCCCCGACGGGTCTGGCCTGTACCGGTCGCCCCGGCCGCCTGAGGCTGGCGGCCGGCCGATCTGTTTGCGGTTCTTGGCCGGATGGGCGGGTTTCTGCACACAGAACCTGCGGCGCCGCGATGGTCGCCAATCGCCGGCGGAGCTGAGATGACAGAGAACTGGCCAGCCGCCGGTGCTGACGACTGGATGGACCTGGTGCGGCAGTCGCTACGGGGCCGGGACCTGGCCGAGCTGTCCAGCACGACCCGCGACGGCATCGAGATCTGGCCGCTCTACACCGACGGCCCGGAAAGGCCGGCGCCGCTGGCCGCGGCGGACCCGCGACGGTTGGAGGCGGGCTGGGACGTACGCCAGCGCCACGGACCGGGCGCGGCAACCGCCGACGCCCTCGACCGGCTCAGCGCTGAGATAGAACAGGACTTGGCGGGCGGGGTCACCTCGTTGGAGCTCGAAGTCCCCGCGGGCGTCGATGCCGACGGACTCGACGCCCTGCTCGACGGTGTCGACCTTGCAGCAACGCCGCTGGCGCTGGCGCCCCACGCGGAGCTTGACGCCGCCGCTGCTGTCATCGCTCTGGCAGTCCGCCGGGGCACAGGTCTCGCATCCGGCAGTTCGCTCGGTGTCGACCCGCTGGGGGATTGGGCCCGCTCGGGCCGTCGCATGGACTGCGTCCCGGCCGCGGCCTGGACAGCCTCCGTGGTCGCAGGCCCGGAGGGTTGGGGCTCTGAGGGTTCGGGCTCGGGCCCGCTCGGTCCGGCGGGCGGTTCCGGGCTCGCCGCCGGTGTGAGGGCCCTGACGGTGGACGGGGTCCGCTACGCCGATGCGGGCGCGACCGAAGCCCAGGCGCTGGGTTGGGCGACCGCGACCGGGGTCGCCTACCTGCGAGCGCTGGTCGGGGCGGGCGTCCCGGTTGACTCGGCGGCCGCATTGATCGGGTTCCGGCTGGCGGCCACGGCCGACCAGTTCGTGACCGTCGCCGCGCTGCGAGCGGCCAGGGTCATGTGGGAGCGGGTGGTGACGGCCAGCGGCGGCTCGGCGGAGGCGGCCCGCCAGTACCAGCACGCGGTCACGGCGTCGCACATGTACAGCCGGCGCGATCCGTGGGTCAACCTGCTCAGGGGGGCGACCGCCGCGCTGGCCGCGGGCGTGGCCGGTGCCGACGCGGTGACCGTGCTGCCCTTCGACCATGCGTCGGGAGCGGTCGACGCCGACGGCGCCCTGGGACGCCGGCTGGCCCGCAACACGCAGTTGCTGCTGCTGGAGGAGTCTCAGCTGGCGCGGGCGGCCGACCCCGCGGGCGGATCGTTCTACGTCGAGTCGCTGACCGAGCAGCTGGCCTCGGATGCCTGGCGGGTGCTGCAGGAGGTAGAGGCGTCCGGCGGGATCGAGGCCGCCATCGACAGCGGCGCGCTGGCCGCCGCGACCGAGGAGAGCTGGCAGGCCCGCCTGGGAGCATTGAGGACCCGGAGCGAGCCGCTGACCGGAGTGAGCGAGTTCCCCCTGCTCGACGAGCCCTCTCCGGCGGGTCGCGGCACCGCCCAAGCTGCGGGCGCGGCGGGCCTGCCGATCAGGCGCCTGGCCGAGCCGTTCGAGGATCTGCGCGATGCCGCCGACCGCCACCATGCCGTCACCGGTGACCGGCCCGCAGTCTGGGTAGCCGCGCTGGGGTCGGCCTCGGACCACTCGGCGCGAACCGCATGGACCCAGAACCTGCTGGCCGCAGGCGGCATAGAGGCCCGCGGCGCGACCGGAGTGGACTCGCCGGTCGCGGCGGCCGCCGACTTCGCGATGTCGGGCTTGGCGGCGGCGGTGGTCACCGGTGCCGACGACATGTACCGCCTGCGCGGCCCGGCCACCGCCAGCGCCCTGTCCGAGGCCGGAGCAGCCTTCGTGGCCCTGGTCTGCGACCTCGGCACCCCGGCTGAACTCCTCGAAGATCTGCGATCAGCAGGCGTCGACGAGATATGGCACGACGGCATCGATATCATCAGCGCGTTGGAGCGCCTACACGGCGCCCTCGGAGTCGCCTGAGCCCGCCGGTTCCAGATGTCTACCATCTTGCATACCAAACTGGTAGACTTCGGGCATGGTCACCCGTCAGGTTGCCGTCCGTCTGCCCGTACCGCTTCTCGAGAGTGTCGATGACCTTGTCGCGAGCGGCGCGTATGAGAGCCGGGCTGCTGTCGTGCGAGCCGGCATAGAAGCCATCGCGCATGTTGAGCAGCAGCGCCGGATCGATGCCGCCATCTTCGAGGGCTACTCGCGCCTGCCGCCGACGGAGGCGGAAGATCATGCAGCCCTCGTCTCACTGAGCGAGGCGATCCTTGAAGAGCCGTGGTGACTGATCTTCAGCGCGGGCAGGTCTGGTGGGGTGAGATGGAGGGAATCAGCCGGCGCCCTTTCCTCGTCATGAGTCGATCCGCCGCCATTCCGGTGCTGAACAGCGTTCTTGCTGCTCCCGTCACGCGGATTGTCAGAGGCATCCCCACCGAGTTGCCTCTGAGTCCGGTTGACGGCATGCCCGTCGACTGTGCGGCCAGCTTCGACAACCTCAGGGTCGTGCCGAAGGTGAATCTCGTCGATCACATCTGCACGCTCGGGTCCGTCCGCCTCGCCGAGGCATGCTTCGCGCTGCGGGCAGCAGTGGACTGCTAGCGGCCCGACGCGGAAGTCGAGATGTGCGGCAATCGCGTGGTTGGAGGACAGGCCGTGCTCGGCATGGGCGATGGTCAGTCCTCGAAGACCGGGGGGCGCTTCTCGGAGCGGGCCAGGACGGCTTCTTCGAAGTTGCGGGTGGTCATGCGCACCAGCAGCTGGGCGTTCATCTCCGAGCGCATGTGGGCCGCGTAGCTCGACGCCTCCAGCCCGGCCCACAGCATCCTCTTGGTGAGCTCGATGCCGGGCCGGCTCAACGCCGCGATGCGGGCGCCGATCTGGTAGCAGCGCTCCAGGAGATCCCCGGGAGCCACCGTCTCGCTAACCAGACCGATGCGGGACGCCTCGTCGGCATCGACGTCGCGGCCGGTCAGCATGATGTCGAAGGCCCGGGACGAGCCGATGGCCCGGGGCAGCGTGAAGCTCAGGCCCAACTCGGCTGCGGTGAGGCCGTTGTTGATGCCCGCAGCCCGGAAGTAGGCCTCGGTCGACGCGATGCGGATATCGCACGCCAGGGCCAGGCACATCCCCCCGCCGATGGCCGCGCCGTTGATGGCCGCGATCACCGGCTGGTGCAAATCACCCACCAGCTCGATCACCTCGTGGAGCCGGTCGGCGGCCCGGTGGGCGATGGTCGCCCGGGTGAGGCCCTCGACGTAGGGAACCCGGCCCGAGTCCACCATGTCGGCCCCGGAGCAGAACCCGTGGCCGGCGCCGGTGATCACCACCGCGCGGACATCGTTGTCGTTGTGGACGTCGCGCAGGGCGTCGGCCAGCGGGATCATCACGTCGAAGGCCATCGCGTTCATGCGCTCGGGCCGGTTGAGGGTGACCAGCGCGATGTCGGGCCGCGGGTGGTCGATCAATACGAAGTCGTCTGCGGAGGCCATGGCGGGCGACGGTACCAGCCCGGCTCGATCCGAGCCGGTCCTGCTAGTCGTCGAGGTCGGGCTTCCAGGCCGAGCCGTTGATGTGGCCGCCGCCGTCCACGAACAGCGTGTTGCCGGTGACATACCGGCTGGCCTCCGAGGCCAGGAACACCGCCACCGGCGCGATGTCGAGATCGGGGTCGCCGATGCGGCCCATCGGGTTGGAGGCGTCGGCCGCGGCCAGCAGGTCCGGATGCGCGCCCATCACCCGGTGGAAGCTGGCCGACTTGGCGGCCGGGCACACGACGTTGGCGGTGATGCCCCAGCCGGCCCACTCCCGGGCCGCGGTGCGGGTGGCGGCCCGCAGCGCCTCCTTGGCCGAGTTGTACTCGACCGTTCCCATGTGGGCGTTCACCCCGTTGAGCGAGCACATGTTGATCACCCGGCCCCAGCCGTTGGCCTTCATCAGGGGCAGGGCCGCGGTCATGGCCCAGAACGGTCCGTAGAACCCCACCGCCAGAGCCCGTGACATTCCGGCGGTGGTCTTGCGCTCGACCCGGCTGATCTCGCCGCCGCCCCAGGCGTTGTTGACCAGGATGTCCACCGACCCCCACCGTTCGTCGGCATGGGCGACCATCGCTTCGACCGCGGCCCTGTCACCCACATCGGTGGGCAGGAAATCGCAGGCGTCGCCGAGCTCGGCCGCGGCGTCGGCGCCCAGCCGCTCGTCGATCTCGGCCACGAGCACGTGAGCTCCCTCCGAAGCGAAGGCACGGGCCACGGACCGACCGATGCCCTCTCCCGCCCCGGTGACGATGGCCGTCCTGCCCTCGAGCTGTCCCATTGCCTGCCTCCTGTCTCCCGGCCGCCCCGCCATTCTCCATTACTGCGGCCGGACGCGTGCGGCGGCCCAGCCCGCGGGTGGTAGACAACCACCCGACGACACCTCCGGGCCGAAGGGATGTCAGGTGGAGGACCTGCAGCAGAGAGCCCAGCGCATCGCAGCCAGGCGCAGCTCCATGTGGGTCTACCGCTCGGTGAGGCGCGCCATCATGGTGGTGCTGTACCCGTACTTCCGGGTGCGCCGCCGCGGCGGCGAGCACCTCGACATCGAGGGCCCGGTGATCGTGGCGCCGGTGCACCGGTCCAACCTCGACACGCCGCTGCTGGCCGGACTGGGCCACCGCCGCTTGCGGGCCCTGTCCAAGGAGTCGCTGTTCACCAACCGGTACTTCGGCGCGTTCCTGTCGGCGCTTGGCGCGTTCCCGGTGCGCCGGGGAGCAGTCGACCGCGAGGCCATGCGCGAGGCGGTCAGGATGCTGGAGGCGGGCGAGCAGATCGTGGTGTTTCCCGAGGGCACCCGCCAGACCGGGCCCCGGGTGGAGTCCGTGTTCGACGGCATGAGCTATCTCGCGTCCCGCACCGGGGCAGCCATCGTGCCCGTCGGCATCGCCGGCACCGAGGCGGCCATGGCCACCGGAACCCGGCTGCCCCGCCGCGTCCGGGTGGCCATGGTGGCAGGCCCGCCCATCCGACCGCCCGAGGGCCGCATGACCCGCCCGCAGATGAGCCGCTTCTCCGAGGAGATCCGCCGGCGGCTGCAGGCGGCATTCGACGAGGCCCAGTCCCTGGCGGGTTGACTCCGGCTGGCTCCGCCGCCGTGCGGGCGTCGTTCGGAGGTGAGGCCCGCCGGTAGTCTTGAACGCGCCTGCCGCCGGGCCAGAGGGCTGGAGGATGCCGTGCCGTTCCACGACGACGAGATCAGGCAGCGGCTGAGGTTGGGCGAGGACAGCTTCTGGGAGTTCAAGGGGATCGAGTTCTCCGGCGACCGTCCCCGGAGCCCCAGGCGGGACGACTTGGCCGACGAACTGGCGGCCTTCGCCAACACCGGGGGCGGTGTGATGCTGTGCGGCGTAACCGACGACGGTGACGTCCAAGGAATGACACGCCGTCAAGCCGATGAGTTGGAGGCTCTGCTGGTCAACGTATGTCGCGACTCGATCAATCCACCGGTGACGCCCACCGTGGAGCGGCGGGAACTCGACGGCCGGGCGCTCCTGATGGTGAAGGTGGCCGAGGGCGATGCCCAGCACGACAGTCCCGGCGGCAGCTTCCATCGAGTAGGCAGTTCGAAGCGCCGGATGACCCCCGACGAGCGCCTTAGGCTCGCCCAGCGCCGCGGCCAGGCGCGGTTCTTGTGGTTCGACAAGCAGCCCGTGCCCGGCACCGGCTTCGAGAGCTTGGCCGAGAAGCTGTGGAGGCCTCTCCTCGGAGGTCCCGGCACCGCCGATCCTCGGCTAGGACTCGAGAAGATGGGGCTGCTCGGACTGGACGACGCGGGAGTGACCCGGGCCACGGTCGCCGGTGTGTTGCTGTGCTCCGAGTCCCCTCAAGACTGGTTGCCCAATGCATGTATCACAGCGACGGCGTACGGTGGCGCCGCTCGTGCGTCCCATCAGATCGACTCACAGACGATCACCGGGCCGCTGAACCACCAGATCAGGGATGCCGCGGCCTTCGTGGCCAGGAACATGCGCGTCTCTGCGGTCAAGGTGCCGGGCCGGGTGGACTTCCCCCAGTACAGCGACCGGGCGGTGTTCGAGGCGGTCGTCAACGCGGTCGCTCACCGCGACTACTCCATCAGCGGCAGCCGCACCCGCCTGTCGATGTTCGCTGATCGGTTGGAGATCCAGTCGCCCGGCGGGCTGCCCAACAACCTGACGGTGGACAGCATCGAACTTCGTCAGTCGACGCGCAACGAGGTCGTCGTTTCAACGCTCGGGCGGATGCGGGTCGGCAGGACGAACGGCGCCTACGACCGGGAGTTCTTCATCGAGCGCCGGGGCGACGGCGTGCCGATCATCCTGGCGGCGACGGAGGAACTCGGCGCGGTCAGGCCGGAGTACGACGTCATCGACGGGTCTGAAGTACGGCTCACGATCCCGGCTGCTCCTCAGGCTCACAGTCCTGGCGACGCGGTGGTGGCTGTGTTCGCCGGGGAACAGCCGCTGGCCGGTGTCGAGGTGGTTGCCCTGTTCCCCAACAAGACCTACGTAGCGGCCGCAACCGACGCGCTTGGCGAGGCTGTCATGGGACTGCACTCCGCCAGCCTGCCGATGACCGTCTTTGCTGCGGCTCCGGGCTGGTCGGCTGGCCTCGTAGCAGGCTGGGTTCCCGAGCGGTCGAAAGGGGCCGTCTTGAACCTCCGTCCGCTTCCGGAGGGAGGCTCAGCCATCTTCTCGGAGGGCTCGGGCGAGGTGCCAGGAGTCGCCGGAAGGCTGAACCCCGTGCGTGACAACCTCGACCGCACCTACCTGTACACGTCGAACGTCTCGGTGAACGAGGGGAGTCCTCAGCCGGTGCCCGTCGTGCTCGGCGAGGAACTGCGGCTCGTAGACGCCCACGGCGCGCGCACCAACATTCGCATCATCGACATCGTGGGCGCGTCGGCTCTCGTGGAATACCACGGGGAGGCCGGCTGACGCGGCGGCCGGGGGCCGCCGATTTCGGGCCCGTCGGGCCGCCGGTAGCCTCGGTATACATGGCTGACAAGATCACTCTGGGCGCCGACGGCGCCCTCGCCGTGCCCGACGAGCCGATCATCCCATTCGTGGAGGGAGACGGGATCGGCATCGACATCTGGCCCGCGGCACAGTCCGTTCTGGACGCGGCGGCGGCCAAGCACGGCCGCCGCATCGCCTGGCTGGAAGTGCTGGCCGGCGAGAAGGCCTACAACGAGACCGGCGACTGGCTCCCAGCCGACACCATCGCCGCCTTCGACGAGCACCTCATCGGGATCAAGGGGCCGCTGACCACGCCGGTGGGCGGCGGCTTCCGCAGCCTCAACGTGGCCATCCGCCAGATCATGGACCTGTACGTGTGCCTGCGCCCCGTGCGCTGGTTCAAGGGGGTTCCCTCCCCGGTGCGGGAGCCGCAACTGGTCGACATGGTGATCTTCCGGGAGAACACCGAGGACATCTACGCCGGCCTCGAGGTGCCCTCCGGCTCTCCCGAGGCGGCCCGGCTCATCGAGCTGCTCCACGACGCCTTCGGCTGGGAGATCCGCGCCGATGCCGGGGTGGGCATCAAGCCGGTGTCCAAGTTCGGCTCCCAGCGCCTGCAACGGGCCGCCCTCAACTACGCCCTGCGCCGCGACCGCAAGAGGGTCCACTGGGTGCACAAGGGCAACATCATGAAGTTCACCGAGGGGGCCTTCCGGGGCTGGGGCTACGAGCTGGTGCGCGAGGAGTTCGCGGACGTGGCCGTGGCCTGGGAGGACTGCGGCGGGGATCCGGGCGACAAGATCCTGGTGCAGGACACCATCGCCGACATCGCCCTCCAGCAGGTGCTCACCCGCCCGGCGGAGTTCGACGTGATCGCCACCATGAACCTCAACGGCGACTACATCTCCGACGCGCTGGCGGCCCAGGTGGGCGGCATCGGGATCGCGCCGGGCGCCAACATCAACTACGTCACCGGCCACGGCGTGTTCGAGGCCACCCACGGCACGGCTCCCCGCTACGCCGGCCAGGACAAGGTGAACCCGTCGTCGGTGCTGCTGTCGGGGGCGCTCATGTTCGAGCATCTCGGCTGGCAGGCCGCCGCCGACGACATCATCGCCGCGGTGGAGGCCACCATCGGCGACGGGATCGTCACCTACGACTTCGCCCGGCTCACCGAGGGTGCCACCGAGGTGAAGTGCTCGGAGTTCGCCGCGGCCATCGTCGACCGTCTCTGAAGCCGACTCGGTGGGAACTGGCACCGTCTTGCCCTCTATGGTGCGCGTCCCGCTGCCAGTTCGGTGGCCGGAGGGAGGCTGTCCTGGAATTGGCAGTGTTTTGCACGGTATGCGTGCATTTTGCTGCCAGTTCGGCGGCGGGTCGGAGGGAGCACGATGAGCGCCGCTGGCGACGGCCTGGCCCGCCGGGGCTACCGGCTGATCATGCGGTCGGTGCGGGCCCATCCGCTGGCGCACACGGCCGCCCTCATCGGCGCGCTCGGGTTCGTCGCCACCACCGTGGGAACCGCCTGGCTGTTGGGCTGGATCACCGACAACGTGATCATCGCCGAGGAGGCCGATCGGACCGGCGCGGGCGTGGCCGCGGCGCTGCTGATCGGGGTCTCGGTGGTGAGCGGGATATCAGTGCTGATGCGCCGGTGGTTCCTGGCCATGGCCGAGCTGCGGACCCAGCGTGACTGGCGACGGGCCCTCCTGCACCGCTACATCGACCTGCCCATGGACTTCCACCGTGAGCGGGACCCGGGCGAACTGCTCGCCCATGCCGACGCCGACGTGAACACGGCCACCATGGTGCTCAAGCCGCTGGCGTTCGCGGTGAGCGTGGTGGTCCTGGTAATCGTCACGATGGGGGCGCTGTTCGCAGCCCATCCACTGCTGGCGCTCATCGCTGCGGTGGTGTTCCCGGCCCTGGCCGTGATCAGCCGGTTCTACACCCGCAGGATCGAGGCACCCTCGGCCGAAGTGCAGCGGCGGGTCGGCGAGGTCTCCGAGGTTGCCCACGAGAGCTTCGACGGAGCGGTCGTGGTGAAGACGCTGGGCCGGGAACCCATCGAGGTGGAGCGGATGCGGGCCGCGTCCGAGCGTCTCCGCGACGAGCGGATCCGGGTGGGCCGCATGCGGGCCACGTTCGAGCCGGCCATCGACGCCCTGCCCACGATGGGCGCCGTCTTCCTGCTGCTCGTGGGGGCGTGGCTGGTGGGGCGGGGCTCGGCCACCCCCGGCGACCTGGTGCTGGCCGCCACGCTGTTCTCGCTGCTGGCTCTGCCGCTGTTCATCGTGGGTTTCTTCCTGGAGGAGATGCCCCGCTCGGTCGTGTCGCTGGAGCGGGTGGACCGGGTCCTCCAGCGGCCCGTCGGTGCAGCCGCGCCAACCGGGGCACGGCTGCTCCCGGAGGGCCCGCTCGGCCTGGGGATCGAGGACCTGGCCGTGGGTTACGGCTCGCGGCTCGTGCTCGACGGGGTCTCGCTGCAGGTGCGAGCGGGGGAGACCGTCGCCCTGGTGGGCGCCACCGGGTCGGGCAAGTCGACACTGCTCGAGACCGTGGCCGGACTCAACGACATCGCGCGGGGCTCGATCCGCCTGTCGGGCGTCCAGTTCGACCGCATCGACCCCGCCGAGATCCACGACGCGGTGGCGCTGGTGTTCCAGGAGGCGTTCCTGTTCGCGGACTCGGTGGTCGAGAATGTCGACCTGCAGACCGGAAGCGCTCCGGCCGATGTGGCCGCCGCGCTGGAGTCCGCGGCTGCGGGCGGCTTCGTGGACGGGCTGGCCGACGGCCCTGCCACCGTGGTGGGCGAGCGGGGCGTGACCCTCTCGGGCGGCCAGCGGCAACGGGTGGCCCTGGCCCGAGCCCTGGTGCGCTCGCCCCGGCTGCTCATGCTCGACGACGCCACCAGTGCGGTCGATCCCGTCGTGGAGAGCGAGATCCTCGCCAACCTGCGGCGCGACCTCGACACCACGGTGCTGGTGGTGGCGCACCGCATCTCCACCATCGAGCTCGCCGACCGGGTGGCGTACCTCGCGGGCGGCAGGATCGTCGCCGACGGCACCCATGACGAGCTGCTGGCCCTCGACGACTACAGGTCGCTGGTCTCGGCCTACGAGCAGGCCGCCGCCGGATGAGCGAGACACCGGACATCGACCTCGGCCGGACGCGTCCGAGCGAAGCGCCCGCCGGCGCACGGTCTGCACCGGACCGGGCAGGCATCGGCGAGGACCTGGACGGAGCGGCCACCGAACCGGTCAAGGCACTCCGTGTGCTGCGCCGCGGCATCGCCATGAGCCCGGAACTGCGCCGGGGCGTGCCGGCGATAGCCGCAGTGGGCCTGTTCGCAGCGGTCGGAAGGCTGATCGTGCCGGTCATGGTGCAGCTCGTGCTGGACCACGGCGTGCTCGGCGCCGACGGGTACCAGCCCGGCGTGGTCTGGACACTGTCGCTGGCCGCCCTGGCAGCCGTGCTGGTGGTGGCCGCGGCGAGCCGTTTCGCGCTGATCCGGCTGGTGCGCATGGCCGAGTCGGTGCTGCTCGGGCTGAGGGTCAGGGCGTTCGAGCACATCCACCGCCTGAGCCTGGCCGCGCACAGCGAGTCTCGCCGGGGGGTGCTGGTGGCTCGGGTGACCAGCGACATCGAGGCCATGGCGCTGTTCATGCAGTGGGGGGCCTATTCGTGGACCATCAATCCGGTGCTGATCGTGGCGACGTTGGCGGTGATGCTCTTCTACAGCTGGCAGCTGACGCTGCTGGTGTCCGTCCTGCACCTGCTGCTCCTGCCGTTCTTGCGCTGGATACAGCGTCGCCAGATCGCGGCCCATTCCCGGGTGCGCGACCGGGTGGCCGACACTATGGGCCACACCAGCGAGGCGGTGTCCGCCGCGGCGGTGATACGGGCCTACGGGTACCGCGGCGCCATGCGGGCCCGCCTCGACCGCGCCGTGGACCGCCAGTACGAGACCCAGCTGTCGGCCTTCAAGTGGTGGGCCTTCATGCTGCCGGTGGTCGACCTGGTGTCGTCGGTGGCGCTGGCCGCCGCCATCGTCGCCGGGGTGACGTGGAGCGACGAGCTGGGCATCGGCGCCGGCGGGCTGGTGGCGTTCGTGTTCCTGGTGCGCCTGCTGATCAGGCCGATCTCGGAGATCGGCGAGGTCTTCGACAACACCCAGGCGGCGTTGGCGGCCTGGTGGAAGGTGATGGGAGTGCTCGACACGCCCGTCGAAGTCGTCGAGCCGGCCCCCGACGAGGCGCGGGAGCTGCCCGACGGGCCGCTGCCGGTGGAGGTCCGGGGCGTGGACTTCTCGTACCGGGCCGGTGAGCCAGTGCTGCGGGGCGTCGACGTGGCCATACCGGCCGACGCCGATGTGGCGGTGGTGGGCGAGACCGGCTCGGGCAAGACCACCTTCGCGCGGCTGCTGGCCCGCCTGGCAGACCCCTCGTCGGGCGACGTGATCATCGGCGGGGTGGATCTCCGCGCCGTGGCGCCCGATGCCCGCCGCCGGGGCATCCGCATGGTCCCGCAGGACGGCTTCCTGTTCGCGGCCACCATCGAGGACAACATCCGCTACGGCCGGCCCGGCGCCACCGAGGCCGACGCGGCCGCCGCCGTCGAAGCGCTCGGACTGCAGCGATGGATGGAGGGCCTGCCCGCCGGCATGCACACGCCGGTGGGCCAGCGGGGCGGCCGGCTGTCGGTGGGCGAGCGCCAACTGGTGGCCCTGGCCCGGGCCCAGGTCGCCGATCCGGGCCTGCTCCTGCTGGACGAGGCCACCTCCGCGGTGGACCCCGAGACCGAGGAGGCGCTGGCGGTGGCCATGGCCCACCTCTCCCAGGGACGCACAACGGTGTCGGTGGCCCACCGTCTCAGCACCGCCGAACGAGCAGACCTGGTTCTCGTGTTCGATGACGGCCGCATCGTGGAGCAGGGCCGCCACGACGAGCTGGTCGAGGCCGGAGGGGCGTATGCCCGGCTTCACGAGTCCTGGGTGGGCAACACCCGCCGAGCCGCGCCCACGGGCCGGTAGCGGGCACTGCCGGAGCCGGTACGGTGGCGTCATGAACGATCCCGTACGAGTGGCCGTCACCGGCGCCGCCGGCCAGATCGGCTACAGCCTGCTGTTCCGCATCGCCTCCGGGTCGATGCTCGGTCCCGACCAGCCGGTGATCCTGCAGATGCTGGAGATCCCGCCGGCCATGGACGCCCTGCGGGGCGTGGCCATGGAGCTCGACGACTGTGCCTTCGGGCTGCTGGCCGGCACGGTTCTCAGCGACGATCCCGGCGAGGCCTTCGACAGCGCCCAGATCGCCCTGCTGGTGGGCTCGAGGCCCCGCACCAAGGGAATGGAGCGCAAGGACCTGCTGGAAGCCAACGGCGCCATCTTCACCGTGCAGGGCAGGGCCCTGGCTGCCGGCGCGGCCGACGACATCCGGGTGCTGGTGGTGGGCAACCCGGCCAACACCAACTGCCTGATCGCCATGAACAACGCCGGCGGCGTCCCCCCCGAGCGGTTCACGGCCATGACCCGCCTCGACCACAACCGGGCCAAGGCCCAGCTCGCGGCCCGGCTCGGTGCCACCGTCGGCGAAATCACCAGGATGACCATCTGGGGCAACCACTCCGCCACCCAGTACCCCGACGTGTTCCACTGCGAAGTCGGTGGTCGCAACGCGGCCGCGCTCGTCGACGACCAGGCTTGGCTCGAGGACACCTTCATCGGTACCGTGCAGCAGCGGGGAGCGGCCATCATCGAGGCCCGGGGCGCGTCGTCGGCGGCCTCCGCGGCCAACGCGGCCGTGGACCATGTGCGCGACTGGATGCTGGGCACCCCACCGGGGGACTGGGTGTCGATGGCGGTGCCCTCCGACGGCAGCTACGGCGTGCCCGAGGGTCTGATCTCGTCGTTCCCGGCCACCTGCGCCGGCGGCGCCTACCAGATCGTCGGCGGGCTCGACATCGACGACTTCTCCCGGGCCCGCATCGACGCCTCGGTGGCGGAACTGGCCGCCGAGCGCGACACGGTGGCGTCGCTGGGCCTCATCTAGAGACGGGGCACCCCGGTGCCGGAGCTGCCTGAGATAGCAGCCCACGCCGAGCGGCTGTCGAGCGTGTTCTCGGGAGCTGCGCTGGCCCGGTTCCAGCCGCTGCACCCGGCCGCCCTCAAGACTTTCGATCCCAGGCCCGCGGCCGTCGAGAACCAGACGCTGGCCGCGGTCGGCCATCGGGGGAAGTACCTGTTGCTGCGCTTCGGCGGCCCCGATGGCGGCACCGAGGCCGTCGAGTTCACGTTCGTCGTTCATCTGATGCAGGGGGGACGGCTCCGTCCCGACACCCGGCAGGCCCCCAAGCCCAGAGGCGGCATGGCCCGCTGGACCTTCAGCGACGGTGAGGCGCTGCTGCTGACCGAGGCCGGCACCGAACGCCGGGCCGGGGTGTGGCTCGTCGCCGGCGACCCCTCCGGAGTCGAGCCGCTGTCGCGTCTGGGCCCCGATGCCGACACCATCAGCCGCGACGATCTCGCCCGGCGCCTGGCCGATGCCAGCGAGCGAGTACACGGGTTCCTGCGCGACCAGTCGCATCTGGCCGGAATCGGCCGGCTGCTGGCCAACGAGGTGCTCCACGCGGCCCGGGTCTCCCCATTCGCCAACACGTCGCGCCTCGACGGCGAGGCGGTGGACCGCCTCCACTCGGCGATGGGTGCAGCCATCGAGCGGGGCCTGGCCGCGGAGCGCGGCCTCGACGAGATGGGCCGTTCCGCGGACCGGCCCAACAACGTGCACCACCGGGTGGGCCAGGCGTGCCCGGCCTGCGGCGAGACGGTGCGCTCGGTCGACTACCGCCGCTACCGGGTGGCCTACTGCCCGGCCTGCCAGACCGGCGGAAAGGTGCTGGCCGACAACACCACCAGCCGCTTCCTCAAGTAAGAGGCCGAGCGAATAGGCGAGCGAGTCCGGCGCATACGGGCGAGGCCGTGGCCCGAGCGGCCCGTGAGCGCAGCGAACAAGAGCGGGAAACACCCCGCCAGAACGCGACAGGCTTTCCCCGACTTGCGCTCGCTACAAGCATCAGGCGGGCGGCGACAGCGCCGCGCCGATCGCGTCCATGGCCGGACGGGCCGCGATCAGCAGCCTCGGATCGCCGTCGAGATGCAGCCGTCCCTGGGCGAAGGCCCGCTGAATGGACTTGCCCTCCTCGGCCACCTCCCGGGCCGTCTCGCGGTCCGAGGCGAATGACACGCGCCGGTCGGCGTACTCCTCGCCCACGGGTCCGGTCGCCGCCGAAGCACGGCCCCCGGCCACGCGCACATGCCAGCAGAAGACCGAGCCGTCCTCGTTCGTGACCCGGTGCTCCAGGGCGAGGTCCACCCCAGGGTCCACCGGGCAGCCTGACAGAGCCGAGTCGAGCCAGGCCACCCATTCGTCGGTGAAGACTCGCGGTGCCTTTGAGGAGCCGGGCAGGTTGGTCACCACAGCTCAGGTTAAGGGACCCCGCTCTTGTTCGCTGCGCTCACTGGTGCACCATGGTGGTGTCGGCGGCCGGGTGGTTGTCGATGCATCCCTGGGTCCGTCGGGTCATCGCCTACTGCGCGTGTGGCTTGACCGCATGGTCCGGATTCGCTCGCCTCTCCGCTCGGCCTCTGGCGATGCTCGTAGCCTGACTTGCGTGACGCGCCCGAGCACGGGGGATCTCATCGCCGGAGTGTCGGTGGCGCTGGTGGCCATCCCCCAGTCGCTGGCCTACGCCGAACTGGCCGGGCTGCCGCCCCAGTACGGCCTGTACGCGACCGCGCTGCCGTCGCTGCTGGCCGCGCTGTTCGTGTCGTCGCGGTACCTCCAGACCGGGCCGGTGGCCCTCACCGCCCTGCTCACGCTCGGGGCGCTGTCGGGTGTGGCCGCGCCGGGCGAGGCCGACTACATCAAGAGCGCCGCGCTGCTGGCCCTGCTCGTCGGTCTGATGCGGCTGCTGTTCGGGGTCCTGCGCATGGGCCGGGTGGCGTACGTGCTGTCGGAACCGGTGGTGACCGGATTCACCGCTGGCGCCGCGGTGGTGATCATCGCCTCGCAGTTGCCCAAGATCTTCGACGTCGACCCCGACGGCGAGATCCTGGCCGCCGCGGCGCGTGCGCTGGCACGGCCCGGTGAGTGGAACTGGTCGGCCATCGCCTTCGCGGCGGCCACGGCAGCCCTGATGATCGGGGGCCGGCGCATGCACCGGCTGTTCCCAGGGGTGCTGGTGGCGGTGATCGTCGGGGTGATCGTGGCCGGCTCCGCCGGCTATGGCGGATCGAAGGTCGGCGACCTCGACGGCGGGTTCATCCCGCTGACCCTTGACTTTCCGTGGTCGGAGGCGCCCGGCCTTCTGCTGCCGGCGGCGGTGATTGCCCTGGTCGGGTTCGCAGAACCGGCCGCGATCGCCCGCACCTTCGCCGCGGCCGACCGCCTCCCCTGGAATGCCAACCGGGAGATGGTCAGCCAGGGAGTGGCAAACCTCGCCGCCGCGTTCTCAGGCGCCTTCCCGGTGGGCGGCTCGTTCTCGCGCAGTTCGCTCAACCGGATTGCGGGGGCGACCAGCCCCTGGTCGGGCGCGATCACCGGTGCCTTCGTCCTGGCCGTGCTGCCGCTCGTCACGCTGCTGGAGAACCTTCCCACCGCGGTGCTCGCCGTCATCGTGATCGTCGTCGTCTTGCGGCTGGTGGATGTGAAGGAGATGGCCCACCTGCCGCGGGGCTCGTTCCCCCAGGCCCTGGTCGGCGCGGGAACCACCTTCGCCACGATCGGGTTCGCGCCCCGGGTGGAGCGAGGCGTGCTGGTGGGCATCGGCCTGGCCATCGCGGTGCACCTCTACCGCGAGATGCAGGTCACCACGCCGGGCGAGCGCAACCACGACACGCTCACGGTGAGGCCCAAGGGCGTGATGTGGTTCGCCACCGTGCCTCAGTTGGAGCGCTCGGTGCGGGAGGAGTTGGCCCTGGAGAGGAACCTCACCGCGGTGGTGATCGATCTGTCGGGGGTCGGGCGCCTCGACTACTCCGGGGCGGTCGCGCTGCGCCGGATCATCGAGCGAGTCTCAGCCGCCGGCGTGGATGCCAGCGTCACCGGCATCCCGCCCAGCGCGTCGGGGGCGGTCCGGGCCGAGCTCGAGCCCCACGAGTCGTCCTGAGCGACCGAGCGGGGGCCCGATCTCGGGCTACTACGGGCGGTGAAATGCCGTAGTGTGGGACTGTGACCGCGGCGGAGAGCACGGTTTCCCACGACGAGCTGGTGGCGACCATGACCGGGGGCATGGCCCGCGGCGACCTGCCCTCCTTCGCCGGCTCGGACCGGCTGCGGCCCGACGGGCGGCCCCGTCCGGAGTTCCGGGCTGAGCTGCGCCGGATCCCCGACGCGATCAACGCCGTGAACGTCCTGGCGACGCTCGCTGCGGCCGTGGGGGTGGTCGCGGCCGCCATCGCCGTCGATCATTGGCTGGCTACCGCCGCCGCGGTGCCCGTCATGGGCGTAGTGATGCTGAGAATGTTCATCCTGCACCACGAGGCCGCCCACCGCCTGCTGTTCTCCAACCGCCTAGTGAACGACATCGTCGGCGTGAACATCCTGGGGTGGCTGCCCTTCGGCACCGGCACCCACCACTACCGGAGGGGCCACGCCAACCACCACCGTGACGAGTTCGGACCCAAGGAGCCCGACTTCCTGCTCTATTCCCTCTACCCGGTGTCGCGGACGTCGATGCGCCGCAAGCTGCTGCGGGACCTGTTCGGCGTGTCCGGCTACCGCATCGTCAAGCCCCGTTTCACCGGCCTGGTCAAGCCGCCGTTCCTGCTGCTCAGCCTGCGGTTCTTCGCCGGCCAGGCGCTGGTGCTCGCCGCGTTCTGGGCTGTGGGGCAGCCGTGGCTCTATCTGGTCCTGTGGGCGTTGCCGTACTTCAGCTACTACCAGGTGGCCAACCGGCTGCGGGTCATCGCAGAGCACGGCGGCATGACCCGCACACCCGACCGCCGCAACACCACCCACCATGTGCGCCAGAACTGGGCGGCCCGCCTCGTCCTGGTTCCCTACAACGTGGGCTACCACCTGGCCCACCATGTCGACTCGGGCGTGCCGGCTCGCAACCTGCCCCGGCTGCAGCGGGCCCTGGAGGAGGACGGCTACCTGCCCGAAGAGGCGGTGTGGCCCGACTACCGGTCGCTGTGGCGGGCGCTCGTGCGGCCCGAGCCGGATCCGGCCCCGGCGACCTGAGGTTCGGGTCCCCGGCCCCGGCGACCTGAGGTTCGGGTCCCCGGGTTCTACAGCGAGAAGCCGTCGAGGACTTGCTTGAGCGTGTCGATGTTCTCCGAGCCGAGCACGACCCTGGAGTTGGTGGCCACATAGACCAGGTCGAGGTTGACGCCGGCGTCGGAGACCTTGGTGGTCAGCTCGGCCAGCTCGCCGGGGCGGTCCTGGGCCTGCACCACGACGACCTCCCGCTCCCGGGTGACGCTGGGGCCGTGCGTGTTGGCCAGCGCCCGGTAGACCGGCTCGCTGTGGGGCACGAGGATGTGCAGCTCAGCGGTGTGTCCGTTGCCCATGCAGGTGGCTGCCGCGATGTTCACGCCTGCGTCGCTTATGGCGGTTGCCACTTTGGCCAGCGCCCCCGGTTTGTTTTCCAACTCGATCACCAGGTCGCTGGCCAATGTCGACATTTTCAGCAGGTCCTCCTGTGGTTGCGGAGCCCGTTCAGCGGGCCCGGGTCGTGGGGCACCGACTGTAGGGCAGAACCGGCCGGTTGGGAAGCGGGAGCGCACTGGCGAGCCGTCCGGGCTGCTGGGCGGGGCCAATAGCGTTGGCGGGTGCTCGTAGACGCCCATACCCACATCGTGTCGAGCGACCGCGAGACGTATCCGCTGTCACCCGCCGGGCTGGTCATGCGGACCCGGTCAGGAGGCGCAGCGTCTGCTCGACGGCGGAGTCTGCCCGGTCGATGACGGTGGTCTCGTCAGCGCCGCCCAGGGGATGGGCGACCGCCACGATCCGCATGTCGGGCAGTCCCAGGGTGGTGGCCACCTCGGATGCGAGGGCTTCGAAGGCGGTGGTGGCCACCAGCACCGTCGGGACGCCGGCGGCCTCGAGGTTGACGGAGTCGTGGACACTCCACGACGTGCAGCTGCCTCAATCGGCTGAGCCGGTGAGGACCACCTCGGCGTCGGCCAGCCGGGCCAGAGCGTCGTCGGGCGCGGGCAGGGCGCCGTTCTTGCGTTCGACGACGGAGACGGTGGCCCCGGTGCGAGCGGCCAGCCGATCGGCCATGCGGCCCAGCAGGAGGCCCGCATTCGGCTTCGAGTTGTCGAGAACTCCGATCCGCTTGCCGGCCAGCACACCTGCCGCCGGGGCGAGGCCGGCGGGCGTCGGTCCGACCGCTCCGTCAGGGGCATAGATCTTCATGGGTGGGCTCCCTTCTGGCGTGTCCATTGGCTGCGCGGTAGGTGAGAGCCTGGTGCGGTGCACTGGTGTCACTCCCGCTCTCGTTCGCTGCGCTCACGGGCCGCTCGGGCCACGGCCTCGCTCGGCGCCCCGCGACGGCCCTGAGGAGCTGCTGTTGATCCGCTCGGCCTCTGGGGCTCGACCGGGACCGTGACGCTCCTGGTCATTCCCCAGCTCGGGATGACGCAACTGTGCTTGCCCGGCCCGCCGACCACCACGACCTTGATGTTCTCGGGATGCTCCGTGATCGCCATTCCAGCGTCGTCTCCGATCGCCTCCTGCCAGGGCGCCCACGCACGGAGCGCGAACGCGTCGCGGAGGTCGCCCGCCCTCATCCGGGCCCGCTCGTAGAGGTAGGACGCCACATGGCCGCGTGTCCAGCCTGCGGCCGCACAGGCGGCGGCATGCTCGGGGCACAGCATCACGAAGAACTCTCCGCTGCTGACGGGCGCATTGTTCGAGCCCAGCGTCGTCATGGTCGAGGCCACCTTGTCGAGTATCGGCTCGGGGTGGCTGGACTCCATGTCGTGCACGTTGTGGGGAGCCTCCCCGCAGTGCACGGTGACCGCCGAGGGTCCGTCCACCCCGGCGCTGGCCGCGTAACCGCCCCACGGCGACTCGTCGAGGTTCTCGGCCACGCAGTAGGCGTACTTGGCCGGGCCGCCCTGGGTGGAGGCGTCGCCGGAGCCCGGAACCGCGCCGGCCACATGGAGCAGCACCAGCCGCAGCGCCCTTCCGGTGGCCGCGTTGGCCAGATTGCCCGGGCCGAAGGCGCCGAGGCCCGAGTTGTAGCCCCCGGTGCGGGCAGCCTCGCCGTGCACCACCAGCAGGGGCGCGACCGGATGGGTGGTGGCGTTGACGCCCCGCAGGTTCACCTCCGGGCGGGCCAGGGCCCGCACTGCGGCCACGAGCACGCTCAGATGTTCCGGCCGGCACCCGGCCAGCACCGCGTTCACCGCGATGATCCTGACCGTCGCCACTCCGGACCGCGGCGGCAGCACTGCGACGACCTCGTCGCCGTCGCATCCCGCCAGCATCGCGTCGACCCGCTCGGCGGTGGGTGCCACCATCGGCAGCCCGTCGCCCCAGCCGCGGGCCGCGTAGCAGTCCAGCAGGGCCTCCGGGTCATCCGAGGAGATGTCGAGGAGTTGGGGCGAGGCGTCCGACATCGCCTCCAGTCTGCTGCCTTGGGGGCCGTCTGCGGTCGCCGGCAGTGCGCGGCGTCCCGGTGCGGCCGTCCCGGGGGCTGTGCCGAACTGTGGTTTCACTGCTTGAAATCACTCAAGAACAATGTTCGTGCATCGGCGTGATGGCTCGCAGACCGCGCACTAGCCTGCGGCCATGGCCCCCGAGCGCCGCCGTCGCCGGCCCCGAGAATCCGTCACCGCGATGGCGAGCGGGCCGGCCCAGCCGCCCTGGAGGCTGCATCAGCGCCGCTTCGACCCGACACCGGTGGTGAGCGACGACGAACTGGAGGCCATTCACCAGGCGTCGCTGGCGGTGCTGCGCGACACCGGCATGGACTTCCTGCATCCGACGGCCCGGCAGATGTGGGCCGACGCCGGGGCCGCCGTGGACGGGGACCGGGTCCGTTTCGACCCGGACATGGTGACCGAGTTGGTGGCGTCGGCACCGCCCGAGTTCGTGCTCCACGCTCCGGACCCGGCCCGGCACCTGCCGATGGGCGGGCGCAGCGTGGCCTTCGCGGCCGTGGCCAGCCCGCCGAACGTGGCCGACCGGGCCGGTGGCCGGCGCACCGGGAACCGGGAGGACTTCCGCCGGCTGGTGATGTTGAGCGAGGTGCTCAACTCGGTGTCGCTCCATGGCGGGTACCAGGTGGAACCAGTGGACGTCCACTCGTCCGTACGCCACCTCGTGGCCACCCGCGACCTGCTGACGCTGTCACGCAAGCCGATCCACTGCTACTCGCTCGGCGCGCAGCGCAACCAGGACTGCCTGGAGATGGTGCGAATCGTGCGCGGTGTCAGCGACGAGCAACTCGAGTCCGAGCCGTCGATCTTCACGGTCATCAACTGCAGCTCGCCGCTGCGTCTCGACACCCCGATGCTGGAGGGGATCCTGCAATACTCGGCCCGCAACCAGGTGGTGGTGGTCACGCCGTTCACCCTGGCCGGGGCGATGGCGCCGGTGACGGTGGCCGGCGCCGTGGTGCAGCAGAACGCCGAGGCCCTGGCCGGGATCGCCTTCTGCCAGCTGGTGCGGCCGGGCGCGCCGGTGATCTACGGCGGGTTCACCTCGAACGTCGACATGCAGTCGGGCGCTCCGGCCTTCGGCACCCCCGAGTACATGAAGGCGGTGCTGCTCGGGGGCCAGCTGGCTCGCCGCTACCGGATCCCGTACCGCTCGTCGAACGCGTGCGCAGCCAACGCGGTCGACGCCCAGGCCGCCTACGAGAGCGTCTTCTCGCTGTGGGCCGTGGTCATGGGCGGGGCCCACATGGTGATGCACGGCGCGGGCTGGATGGAGGGCGGTCTGCAGGCGTGCTTCGAGAAGATGGTGATCGACGCCGACATGCTCGCCATGGTGGAAGCGTTCCTGGAGCCGCTGGCCACCGACGCCGACTCGCTGGCGGTGGATGCCATCGCCGAGGTCGGCCCGGGCGGTCATTTCTTCGGAACGGCCCACACCCTGGCCCGCTTCCGTGACGCCTTCTTCAAGCCGATGGTGTCGGACTGGCGCAACTACGAGGCCTGGGCCGAGGCCGGCTCGCCCACCGCACTGGACCATGCCGAGCGGCTGGTGGGCGAGCTCCTCGCGGCCTACGAGCCGCCCGCGCTGGCCGACGACGTGCGTGCCGCGCTGGACGACTTCACCGAGCGCCGCATCGCCGAGGGCGGCGTCGACACCGACTTCTGAGGGCCAGACCTCCGCGGGCCCGCCCGCCCTGCGGCGACTTTCTTCGCGCTATTCGGCAATTGTGACCAGTTTTCGCGAAGAAAGCGCGGGCCGCGGTGTCGGGCGGCGCGCCCGCAAGACTCTCTTCGCGCCTTTCGGCAGTAGCGACCAGTTTTGGCGAAGAGAGTTGGCGGCGGGCCACCTGGGCTTGGCGGCGGTCCGATTCCTTCGCGCTATTCGGCAATTGTGACCAATTTTCGCGAAGAAAGCGCGGGCCGGCGCGCGTTGCGGCCGCAGGCTGGTCGTGGTGTACTTCGCGCGATGACAACGTCCTGCAGTCCCGGACCGGTCGGCTTCGTCTCCGGGGGCTTCTGGTCGGGGACCCGCCGGCCGCTGGAGCAGGCCACCGGCCTGCCGCCGGCCGCCTATACCGACGACGGCTTCTTCGCGCTGGAGCGGGACCGCCTCTTCGGCCGGGCCTGGGTGGCGGTGGCCTCTTCAGCCGAAGTGGCCGAGCCGGGCCGCGTGCTGGTCCGCACTGTGGGCGACACCTCTGTGCTCATAGCCCGGGGTCGCGACGGGGTGCTGCGGGGCTTCATCAATTCGTGCCGGCACCGCGGGACCGAGCTGGCCTCCGAGGACTGCACGGTGTCGCGCATGATCCGCTGCCCGTATCACCGCTGGGGCTACGGGCTCGACGGCTCGCTGGTGGCTGCGCCGCTGTTCGACGAAGTGCCCCGGCCCGACTTCGACCCCGAGGAACTGTCCCTGCTGCCGGTGCGGGTGGAAGCGTGGGGCCTGAACGTCTACGCCTGCCTGGACGAGAGCACCCCGCCGCTGGCCGAGTGGCTGGGGGACCTTCCCGAGCGGATGGCCGGGTACCGCTTCGAGGGCTGGTACGTCCACGAGAAGCGCACCTTCGACGTGGCCGCCAACTGGAAGCTGATCACCGAGAACTTCCAGGAGTACTACCACCTGGCCTGGGTCCATCCCGAGCTGGCCAAGGCGTCGCGGGTTCGGGACCACTACCGCTACCAGGGCCCCGGCCTGTACTGCGGCCAGACCACCACTCCGGTGTCGGGCGACGACCGTGACGACTGGCTGGTGATGCCGCCCGCCGACGGGCTCGACAGCTCCGACTCGGTCAGCGGCCGGTTCGTGGCTGTCTTCCCCAACCTGACGCTGGCGGTGCTGCCCAGCCACGCCTTCGTGATGCGCCTGGAGCCTCTGTCCGCGGGGACCACCCGCGAGCACTGCACGTTCCTGTTCCCGCCGACGACGGATGCCGACGCCGTCGCTGACGTCTTCGAGTCCACCCGCAGGTTCTGGATCGAGATAAACAACGAGGACATCGACATCTGCGAGCGGGCTCAGCGGGGCCTGGCCCTGGGGGCGGCCCCGCCCGGGCCGCTGTCGCCGCGCTTCGAGGAGCCGCTGCACCGCTTCCAGAACATGGTGGCCGACTGCATGACCGCGGACTCGCTGGCCGACGGCCTGACCATCCCGACCGGCGACGGCCCCGCCGACGGGGCCCGCTACGGCTGCGGGCCGAACCCCGCCCTGCCCGCCATCGACGCCCGCCGGTGGTCGGCCCGCTAGCGCCACCGTCGAGTGAGCTACCAGGATGGCCCGGCGCCACAAGCGACTGATGGGGATCGAATTGGCAGCGTATTGGCCCCTATAGGCGGTGTTTTGCTGCCAGTTCGGCAAGCATGCGCTCGGTGCTGGCGGAATTGGCAGCGTCTTGGCCCCTATAGGTGGTGTCTTGCTGCCTGTTCGGTAGGCAGGTCCGGGTTCGGCTGTTGGGCGCGGCACCCGTGAAGACCCAGGCGCGGGTGGTGGTGGTCGGCGGGGGAGTGATCGGTGCCAGCGTGCTCTACCACCTCACCAAGGCGGGTTGGAGCGATGCGGTGCTGGTGGAGCGCACCGAGCTCACGGCCGGGTCGACCTGGCACAGCGCGGGGGGCATGCACACCCTCAACAGCGACCCCAACGTGGCCCGGCTCCAGCGCTACACGATGGAGCTCTACGCAGAGATCGAGCGGATCTCCGGCCAGGACTGCGGCATCCACATGCCCGGCGGGGTGATGCTGGCCGACACGCCCGAGCGGCTCGACTGGTTGAGGATGACCCATGCGAGGGGCCGCTACCTGGGCATGAAGACCGAGATGGCGTCGGTGGCCGAGGCGGCCGAACTGGTGCCGTTGATCGACCCCAGCCACTTCGTGGGAGCGCTGGTCGACGCCCACGAGGGCCATGTCGATCCGGCCGGGGTGACCCACGCCTTCGCCAAGGCGGCCCGGCTCGCCGGGGCCGAGGTGTACCGCAACTGCTGGGTCCGGGCGATCGAACGGCTCGCCGGCGGCGGCTGGAGGGTGCAGGCGTACGACACCGCAACCGGTGATGATCTCGGCGCGATCGACTGCGAGCACGTCGTGAACTGCGGCGGCCTGTGGGCGCGTGAGGTGGGCCGCATGGTGGGGCTGGAGCTGCCGGTGCTGGCCATGGAGCACACCTACCTGGTCACCGAGCCCCTCGAGGAGGTGCGCGAGTTCAACCGCCGAACCGGCAACATACTGATGCACACCATCGACTTCGGCGGCGAGATCTACATGCGCCAGGAGGGCGAGGGGATGCTGGTGGGCACCTACGAGCAGGCCTGCGTGCCCTGGTCGCCCCGCCAGACGCCGTGGGACTTCTCGATGAGGCTGCTTCCGCCCGACCTGGACCGAATCTCCGATTCGCTGGAGGTCGCCTTCGCCCACTTCCCCGCGTTCGCCACGGCCGGGATCCAGCGGGTGGTGAACGGGCCGTTCACGTTCGCGCCCGACGGCAACCCGTTGATCGGCCCGGTACGGGGCCTGCCGGGGTACTGGACGGCCTGCGGGGTGATGGCGGGACTGTCGCAGTGCGGCGGGGTGGGGCTGTCGGTGGCCAACTGGATCACCGAGGGGGATCCCGGCGCCGATGTCTGGGCCATGGACGTGGCCCGCTTCGGCGATTACGCCACGCTGGGCTACACCAGCGCCAAGGTCCGGGAGAACTACGCGCGCCGGTTCCGGATCACGTTCCCCAACGAGTTCCTGCCCGAGGGGCGGGGCGTTCAGACGTCGCCGATCCACGACCGGCTGGCGGATGCCAACGCGGTGTGGGGAGACGCCTTCGGGCTGGAGTCGGCGCTGTGGTTCCAGGCTCCGGGGCTGGAGCCGGTCGAGGAGGTCACCTTCGGGCGGTCCAACGCCTGGGACCGGGTGCGGGCCGAGACCCTGGCTGTGAGAGGCGCGATCGGCCTGATGGAGACCACCGGCTTCGCCAAGTTCCTGGTGGAGGGCCCGGGTGCCCGGGGTTGGCTCGACCGGCTGCTGGCAGGACGGGTCCCGATTCCGGGCCGGATGGCGTTGACCCCGATGACCAACCCGGCGGGCAACCTGGCCGGCGACCTGACCGTGGCCTGCCTGCCGGCCGCGCCGGGGCGGGCCGAGGGGCCGGCAGGCACGGTGGTGGGCGGCGCCACCGGCAACGTGCGCGACGGCGAGCAGTTCGTGGTGTTCGGCTCGGGCGTGGCCGAGCGCTACTACGAGCGCTGGTTCGACCATTGGCTGCCGTCCGACGGCTCGGTGAGCTACCGGACGCTGGGGGCGGAGCTGTGCGGGCTGGCCGTCGCCGGGCCCGCGTCGAGGGCGCTGCTGGAGGAAGTAGCCGATGTCGATGTCTCGGCCCACGGGATGCGGTTCATGGCCTTCGGTGAGATGAACGCGGGTCTGGCGCCGGTGTGGTGCGGGCGGATCAGCTTCACCGGCGATCTGGGCTACGAGCTGTGGATGCCGGCGAGGTACCAGCGCTACGTGTTCGACCTGCTGCGGTCGGCCGGGGCTGCCCACGGGCTGGAGCTGTTCGGGCTGCACGCCCTGAACTCGCTGCGCCTGGAGAAGGGGTTCGGGTCCTGGCTGCGCGAGTACCGGCCCGACTACGACCCCTTCGAGGCCAACCTGGGCCGCTTCGTGCGCATGGAGAAGGACTTCATCGGCCGGGACGCTCTGGCCGCCAAGCACGGCGAGGCCGGGCCATCGGGCGGCAAGCCGTCCAGCGGGCTGCGCCTGTGCACCTGGACAGTGGACGTGGGCAGCGGCCCCGACGCCGTCGACGTGATCGGCGACGAGCCGGTCTGGCACGACGGCGAGGTGGTGGGCTGGGTCACCTCGGGCGGCTACGCCCACCACAGCGAGGCGTCGGTGGCCATGGGCTACATCCCCGCCGACCTGGCCGAGTCGTCCGGGAGCTTCGAGATCGAGATAATCGGCACCCGCCGCCGAGCAAGGCTGGTCGACGGCTGCCTATGGGACCCCGAAGGCCACCGGACGAGATCCTGAGCAGCAATATCACTCATTTTCATGACATTGAATTGCGGTACAGTATTGATGCTGGTAGCTTTTAAGCGTGGATGCGAACACGGTCACCCAAATCCTGACGGTGGTACTGGCCGTGCTGGCCATCATCTGGCACCAGCAGCGCACCGTCGACAAGCTGCGCGACGACTTCAATGCGTCCGACCGAGAGCACCGAGCGGCCGTCCGCGCGCATGGCGCGAGCCTGACAGAGGTGAAGGAGCGGCTGGCCCGGATCGAGGGCTTCCTCGGGATCGGCATGCCAGGTAGCCAAGGGCCCGAGGCTCCGGGCGCGGCCTGGAAACCAGACCGTCCCGAGCCGGACTAAGGCGCAGTCATGGACCTGAACACGATGACGCAGATCGTGACTGTGGCGCTGGCAGTGCTGGCCATCATCTGGCACCAGCAGCGATCCACCGACAAGCTGCGCGACAGGCTGGACGCGTCTGACCGTGAGCATCGAGTCGGTCTGGGCGAGGTGAAGGAGCGGCTGTCCCGCATCGAGGGCTTCCTCGGAATCGGAATGCCCAAGACCGCTGGGCGGGACTCCGAGCCCGTGAGTGGGGAGTAGGTCTACTGTGGATGTCGCCATGCTCGCGGCGCTCGCGACGCCGTTCATGGCGACGCTGCCCGTGCTCTGGTACCAGCAGCGCACGATCCTGAAGAAGCTCAGCGAGACCGGCGAGCGCCTGGCCCGCATCAGGGCTACTTGGGATTAGGGATGCCGCCGGCTGCCGGGACTGTCGGGCCGCCGGGGCGCACGCGTGGGCGCCAGGCAGCTACTTGGGATTAGGGATGCCGCGCGCTGCCGCGACCCTCGCAGCAGGCGCGTCACTTGTCTCCGGCGCAGCCCACACTTCCCCCGAGTCCACGGATCCCCGTGTCCAGGAGGCAACGCCCGCAGCAAGAGACTGACCTGCCAGCGATCTCCCCACCCGCGGCTATGTCCTAGCTGCGGGGTACGGTCTGATATGTGAGCGAAGCGGGCGGCGGGGACCTGTTCATCGTCGACAACAGCGTGTCGGGATGGACGGGTCTTGAGTACCTGCGCCAGTGGAGCGACCTGGCCCGATCAATCGACATCGCCACAGGGTTCTTCGAGATCGGGGCGCTGCTGGCCCTCGACGGCAAGTGGCAGCAGCTTGAGGGGATCCGCCTGCTGATGGGCGACGAGGTGTCGCTGCGCACGCACAATGTGTTCAAGGAGGCGCTGCGCCAGCGTGTGGGCCGGCTCGATGACAGCTTGGAGCACGAGAAGGGGCCCAACCCGTTCCTGGAGGGTGTGGAGGCCGTGGTGGAGGCCATCGCCGATGGTCGGATCGAGTGTCGGGTGTACCGGCGCGACAAGTTCCATGCCAAGGCGTACATCACCCACGCCAAGTTCGATGTGGTCGGTGCTCAGGCGCTGGTGGGGTCGAGCAACTTCACCAAACCTGGCTTGACCCGCAACGTGGAGTTGAACATCCAGGTGCAGGGCGGCCGAGACGTTGCTCAGCTACAGGACTGGTTCGAGACCCATTGGGCGGCCGCGGAGGACGTGACCGCCGATGTGCTCAAGACGATCACTCGCCACACTGCGGAGTTCACGCCGTTCGATGTGTACGCCCGGGCGCTGCACGAGTTCTTCCGGGGCCGGGAGCTCACGGCGGGGGAGTGGGACGAGTCGCAGTCGCGCATGTTCGGCCAGCTCGACCGCTACCAGCAGGAGGCGTACTGGTCGCTGATGAAGATCGCCCGCCAGCACGGCGGGGCGTTCCTGTGCGACGGCGTCGGTCTGGGCAAGACGTTCGTGGGGCTGATGCTGATCGAGCGGCTGGTGCTGCACGAGAACAAGCGGGTGGTGCTGTTCGCTCCCAAGGCGGCCCGTGAGGGCGTGTGGGAGCCGCACCTGCGGCGGTGGCTTCCCCATATCGGTGGTGTCGGAGGGGGTGCGGACTTCTCCAGCCTCAGCGTGTTCAGCCACACCGACCTCGGCCGGGGCAACGAGTTCCCCGAGCGCTTCCAGCGCATGACCGACCTGGCCGACGCGGTGATCATCGATGAGGCCCACCACTTCCGCAACCGTGGCAGCCGAGGCGACGACGGCGAGGCCGGCAGCAACGGAGACGGGCAGGACGGGCGGTCCCGCTACTGGCGCCTCTACGACATGCTCGACGGCTCGACGCGATCCAAGCTGGTGTTCCTGCTCACCGCAACGCCGGTCAACAACCGTCTCGCGGACTTCCGCCACATGGCCGAGCTGTTCACCCGCGGCGACGAGGCCTTCTTCGGCCGCAGCCTTGGCGTGAACCACCTGTCGGGCCACTTCAACGTGATGGAACGCGACCTGCAGGCCGCTCTGAGCGTGGGGGGCGGCAATGGGCAGGCAGCGGCACCGGGCGCCGAAGGCAGCGGGCCGCCTTCCGACGGCACGCCCCGGCTCGGTGGCGCAGGAGGCGGGCCGCTCGCGGCGCGTGCCGCCGCTCCGGGCGGGGCTCCGATGGCTCTGGTGGAGGGGATGACGCCGCAGGCCCGCAAGGCGCTAGCCGCCGATGTGGTGTTCGGAGCGCTGGTCGTGCAGCGCAGCCGGTCCTACGCCAAGGCCAGCCAGATCCAGGAGCGGGGCGAGTCGGCCGCGTTTCCCGAGCGCAAGCCGCCTCGAGTGGCCGAGTACTCGATCCGGTCGTCGTACCAGGACGTGCTCGACATGTTCGAGAAGGCCTGCCGTCGCCAGCATCCGCTGTTCTCGCTGGCGATCTACTACCCGCTGGCCCACTACATCGGTCCCGAGGACATCAATCCCTTCGAGGAGGGTCGCCAGCGCCAGGTGGTGGGGCTGATCCGCACCATGTTCCTCAAGCGGTTCGAGAGTTCGGTGTACGCGTTCGAGAAGTCGCTGGACCGGCTGATGCGCAAGCTGCTGGCCTTCGTCGAGGTCCACTGCGGGCCGGGTGCGGAGCGGGAGCGGCTCGACGGCTGGCTGCGCCGGCATGCGGAGGTGGTCGGCTACCGGCCCGAGGTCCAGCTCGGGCTGAACCTCGACGGCGAGGCCGACGACGAAGCGGATGAGGACGTGATCCCGCCCGAGCTGCTGGAGGCCGTCGAGGAGCTGTCCCGCGACGAGTACGACGTGGCGGCCATCGTCGACAAGACCTTCGAGGACCTCGACGAGATCGTCCGCTTTCTCGACGCGACCAGTCGCCTCACTCCGGACCAGGACGACAAGGTGCGCAGGCTCGCCCGGCTTCTCCGCACCAAGGACCTCGCGGGCCGCAAGGTGCTGGTGTTCACCGAGTTCGCCGACACCGCCCGCTACGTGGAGGCGCAGCTGCGGTCCGCTGGGATCGACGGCCTGGCCCGCATCGACAGCGGCTCCAAGCTCGACCGGGCAGAGGTGATCCGCCGGTTCTCTCCCTACTACAACGGATCGAGCAGCGCTGAATTGGCCGGCGAGGGCCACAGCGAGATCCGGGTGCTGGTATCCACCGACGTGCTGTCGGAGGGCCTGAACCTCCAGGACGCCACCCGGCTGATCAACTACGACCTGCACTGGAACCCGGTGCGGCTCATGCAGCGCATAGGCCGCGTGGACCGCCGCATGAGCCCCGAGACCGAGGAGCGCCTCAGGGCCGACCACCCCGGGGCGGCCACGGAGCGGGGCACGGTGCGGTTCTGGAACTTCCTTCCCCCCGAAGAGTTGGAGAGGATCCTGAAGCTGTACCAGCGGGTCACCGGCAAGGTGCTGATGATCTCGAGCACGCTCGGCATCGAGGGCCGCAAGCTGCTGCGCCCCGACGACGCCTACGACCCGTTGCGCGAGTTCAACGCCACCTATGAGGGCACCCGCACCGCGGTCGAGGAGATGCACCTGGAGTACCAGGCTCTTCTAAAGCGGCACCCGGAGCTGGCCGATCACCTCGACGGGCTGCCCGGTTCGGTGTTCTCGGGCCGCCGCAAGCTCAGCAAGGGCGCGCGTGGCGTGTTCTTCTGCTACTCGCTGCCCGCGCTCGACACCGACGGGGGCGCGTTCACGTTGGAGGCCGGGCCCACTCGCTGGTACCTCTACGACACCGAGGCCGACACGATCGTCGAGTCACCCGGTGAGATCATCGAGAGCATCCGCTCCAAGCCCAACACCCCCCGCCGCTGCATAACCGAGCGCGCCGCACTCAAGGATGTGCGCGACAAGGTTCACCTCCACATCCGCGACAGCTACCTCAAGCGAGTCAACGCCCCCATCGACGCCCCCGAGCCCAGCCTGCGCGGTTGGATGGAGTTGAACTGATCGGGGTCGCCCAACCGGTTCGCCCTGTCGTTACTATGGTCATGCCTATGGTCACATGACTGCCGGATTCAGATCGACTGATCCGATGGGGAGGGAAGTGATGGACGACGCGAACCGCGAGGCACCAGACGGCGCCATGACCATCAAGGCGTCAGAGTTCAAGGCCAGGTGTCTCAAGCTCATGGATGAGGTGGCCGAGACCGGCAAGGAGATAGTCATCACCAAGAACGGTCGGCCGGTGTCGCGCCTGGTGCCTCACATCGAGAGGCCGAAGACTGTCTTCGGCATCGACAGGGGAAGGATCGAGATCCTCGGTGACATCATCGAGCCCATCGACGTCGAGTGGGACGCCGTGACCGGCGAGGGGTGGGATTTCGATTGATGCTCTTGGACACGCATGTGCTGCTGTGGTTCCGGAGCGGATCCCAGCGGCTCGGGCAGCGGGCCCGTGAGGCTGTGGAGCGTGCTTGGGCAGCGGATGACGTCGCTGTCTCTGCCGTCTCCTTCTGGGAGCTTGCCATGCTCGTTGAGAAGGGACGGATAAGCCTTCCCGACGACATACGGACATGGCGCCGCCTGAACTTGAGGCAGGGTTTGACCGAGATCCCGGTAGACGGCGAGATCGGTGCCCGCGGGGCCGCCCTCTCGGGGCTTCGGGGCGATCCCGCCGACCGCATCATTGTCGCCACGGCCATGGCGGAGCACCGTCTCGTCACGGCCGACGGGCGCATTCTCGGCTGGTCCGGGCCGCTGCAGCGGCTCGATGCCACCCGGTAGCGAGTCCAGCGGCGGTTTCGCGGTCATGCCGTTCGGCTTGCTGAACTCCACGGCCAGGACTTGCGCCGGCAGCGGGGCTCAAGTGGTGGTTTCCCCGTCTGCCGGCGGACGAGCCGACACGATACGGTGCCCGGGAGCAGAGCGATGATGAGCGGGGAACCCAGCCGCACCGTGCCCGCCGACCACGCCGAGACCATGCGCGGCATCAGAACCTTCGCGCAGGTATTCCAGTACCTCGTCGACGATCAGGACTGGCCCGCCGACTTGGCGGATCGCTTGACGGAAGACGACCTCACCGCGGTCACCTACGACTGGGACCCAGATGAATTGGGCATCCCCGCGGAGCTGCTCAAGGACTTGAAACGACTTCAGCAGATGCGACCCCTGACTGCGAACCAGCCCTGGGGCGTGTTCTTCCTCGAGTTCAGAGGACCGAGGCTGCGCTACACACCGATCCGGCGCCTGCTGCGAGCGTTGGTCACCAAGAAGCGCGCCGCCGGCCTTGCCAGCACGCGGACATGGGCGCTCAGTGACCTGTTGTTCATCGTGATAACCGGGACTGGCGACGACGTGGAGCTGCATGTGCTCGCCTTCAAGGGCAGCGACCCTCAGACCGCTGAATTCCGCTCCCTGGCATGGCGGCCCGTCCATGCGCCGACGCGCCATCTCCAACGACTGAGCGAGGAACTGCTGCCGTGTCTGGCCTGGCCGGACGATGACAGCGATGTCGAGTCGTGGCGCAAGGCTTGGTGGGACGCGTTCAAGCTCCCCGTCGGCCAGGCGATCAGGGACTCCGCCCGCCTAGCCGACCGAATGGCCAAGACGGCCAGAGACTTGCGGACTCAGATCCGTGAGGCCCTGGGTCAGGAGAATGGTTCAGGGCCCTTCTCGACTCTGATGTCTGAGATCCGCACGCAGCTCGTCAGCGATGTCAACGCTGAGAGCTTCGCCGATATGTGCGCCCAAACGCTCGTCTACGGGATGCTGAGCAGCCGGGTCACTAACCCGAAGGACTTCGGCTCGTCGCCGATCTTCTCGGCCGTGCCGGTGGCCAACCCGTTCCTGGAGTCGCTGTTCGAGCAGGTCCACGACGAGGCCGTGTCGCTCGACCTGGCCGGTAGCGGCCTGCCCCAGCTTGTGGCCGACCTACGTGAGACCGAGGTCGAGGCCATCCTCGACCAGGTCGGCTCCACCGCCAAGGGCGGCGACCCGGTGATCCACTTCTACGAGGAGTTCCTCAGGAAGTACGACCCCAAGATGCGCGCCGACGCCGGCGCCTTCTACACCCCGCAGCCTGCCGTCGAGTTCATCGTTCGTGCCGTCGACGAGGTACTGCGGTCCCGTTTCGGCCTGCCGATGGGCATAGCCGATCCCACATCCTGGCAGGAGGTGGCCGACCGCAACGGCTTCGATGTGCCCGAAGGCGTCGATCTGGACAAGCCCTTCGTGTCGATGATCGACCCGGCCACCGGCACCGGCACATTCTTGGTCGAGTGGCTCCGCAAGGCCCGGCAGTCGTTCATGGAGCACGCAGCACCCAAGGCATGGCCCGCGCACTTGCGGGATTGCCTTCTGCCGTCCATGCACGCCTTCGAGTTGATGCTCGCCCCTTACGCTATTGCCCACCTAAAGGTCGCGCTCGAACTTCACGCTGCCGGAATCGCAGCCAGCGACGGCACAATGCAAGTCCTCCTAACTGACACGCTTGAGCACGCGGCCCGCCAGGGCCAGTTCGCGATCATGGAGGACCCAGTGGCCCAAGAAGGCGAGAGGGCCGCTCTGCTGAAGGCGGACGAGCGTTTCACCGTCGTAGTAGGAAACCCTCCCTACGACCGCGAGCAGCGCGCTGTCGGAGACAAGGGCCGGCGCAAGGGCGGCATAGTCCGCCACGGGGCACCAGGGATCGACCCTCTGCTTAAGGAAGTGACGGGGCCGATGAAGACCGCTGGCCTCGGCAGACATCTAACGAATGTCTACAACGATTACGTCTACTTCTGGCGCTGGGCAGTCTGGCAGGCCAACGAACTACCACCTGGCCCGGGCGTTGTCGCCTTGATCACCGCGTCATCCTACCTAGACGGTATCTCCATGGGCGGGGTCCGCCACCTACTCCGTAACGCCTTCGACGAACTATGGATCGTCGATCTCGGAGGCGAGGGCCGTGGCGCGCGGAAGGAGGAGAACATCTTCGATATCCAGACACCCGTTGCGATAGCCGTCGGGGTCCGCGTTGGATGCACACGTGCGGAGGATTGTGAGGTCCGCTATGTCCGTATCTCGGGCAGCCGATCCGAGAAGCTGGCGCGCCTTAAGAGTGCCAGCCTCAAGCATGTATCCGGGCGGGTGCCCGGCGAGAAACTAGAACGTTTGACTCCGCGAAGCGACAGCGAGTACAACTCGTGGCCAGAGGTCACGGAGTTCTTTCCATGGATCCATGCTGGGTCCAAGGCGCATCGAGTGTGGCCAATCGCTGATACCGAAGCTGTCCTGAACCGACGTTGGAAGTCCTTTCTAAAGGCAGTACCTCGTCAACGTAGAGTCCTGCTAAGGGAGACGGGTGATCGCACGATCCGAAGCAGAGTCAGGCCACTCCTAGCAGCTGGTAGTGGCAAGTTGACGCCACTACATGATCTTGATCATGAAGCACCGAATGAGGGCATCGAACGATACGGATATCGAAGCTACGACCGTCAATGGATGTTGGCAGATAATCGGCTAGCTGATCGTCCTAGAGCCTGTCTCTGGAGGGTTCGTGGCGCCTCTCAGGTGTATCTTACGACGCTCACCTCTACGGTCATCGGCACCGGACCAGCCTTAACCGTTACCCCATATGTCCCTGACATTGATCATTTTCGAGGGTCTTTCGGAGCCAAGAACGTCATGCCGCTCCACCGCGACGCGCGCGGCAGCGAACCCAACGTCCCGCAGGGCTTGCTCACGGTCTTGAGCGAGCAACTCGGCGGAGAGACCTCTGCGGAGGATCTGCTCGCCTACGTCTACGCTCTTGCCGGGACGTCTGCTTTCAGCGGTCGATTCAACGATGAGTTGGCAGAGGCAGCTGGCCCGATCCACATCCCGATTACGGCCGACCCTGACCTGTTCAGGCAGGCGGTGACACTGGGTCGTGACCTCCTGTGGTGGCACACCTGGGGTGAGCGTTTCGCTCCCGAAGGCCAGTCCCCGCTGCCCGAGGGCCATGCCGAGGAGGTTCGCCCCGTCGAAGGCATGCCCGAAGACTTCGACTATGACCCCGAATCCCAGACCCTCACAGTCGGTACTGGCGCGTTCGCCCCGGTAAGCCAGGAGGCCTGGAACTTCGAAGTCTCCGGCCTCAGAGTCCTCCGCTCCTGGCTCGGCTACCGCATGAAGAACCGCAAGGGCCGCAAGTCCAGCCCCCTCGACGACATCCGCCCCACCCACTGGACCCAGACGAAGGAGTTCTTGCTCGTCCTGTCGATCATCGAGCACACCATCGAGGTCACCCCCAGAGCCGCCGCCCTCCTAGACCAGATCGTCAACGGCCCCCTCATTCCAGCCTCCGACCTGCCAACCCCAACCCCCGCCAACCGCAAACCCCCCAAGACTTAGGACGAACTTGAATCCCTTGCCCGGGTTGACGCCCTTTGTCGGCGAGTCACGTCACTTGCTGCTTGACGGCTTGGTGCAGCTCTACGACGATGTCAGGCAAACTGGGATGTCGCGCTGGGTCTCTCTGGAGGCACCTTCGGGCTGGGGCAAGACCCGCGTGGGCCGGGAACTCTATGCTCGTTTGGCAGCGAGTCAGACTGAACCCGCCTATTGGCCTGGGGCCATAGCAGACACGCGGCGCAAGGCCACGTTCCCCGAGCTAGTACCGCGCGACCGCGGTTCGGTGCCTGAATTCCTATGGTGGGGGATAGCGTGCTCGACCCGCGACGACTTGCCCACGAACGCTCTTATAGCGGATCTCCGACAGATCGAAGTCCATGCTCCCTATGTTGAGGTTGCATGGAAGCGGTTGGAACCGGGTTGGAAGCGGCACCAGGACCAGATCGCTCATGTAGGAAGGATCGTCCTAAAGGAAGGGGGCTCGGTGGCAGCCGCAGCCGCCGCAGAACTTGTCGGTGTGTCGACGGGACTCGGATTGGTCGTTCGTCTGGCGCGTTGGACAAAGGGCCAGGTTCAAGAGCGTCGAGAGAAGGAACGCCTGATCTCCGATAGCGAGATACTCCGCATTGAACCGTCGTTGGATATCGTCGAAGACACTGTAGAGGTACTTTCCCGAGCGAGTCGTCCCGGGTTCCCAATCGTGCTCTTGATAGAAGATCTTCACAAGGCTGATGGCGTTCTCTTGAAGTTCATTGACGCGCTGCTCACTCGCGCCAGCCACCTCCTAGTTGTCTCAACCACGTTGCCCGATGTTCTAGAACAGCACGCGAAGCTAGCGGATCTTGTTGAACATCATTCACGCCGACTTCACCGTGTCGGATATCTACAGCCTGCAGATGACCCATTCCCCGCTGGCGCTGGTCTGACTGCGCTAGAGCCGGCGGCACGCGCCGAGATCCTCAGGTACCATTTTCCGGAAATTGCACCATCGACAGAGAACGCACTTCTTGCACGTTACGCTAGTCCACATGATCTGGAGATTGTCTGCCGTCTTCCCAAACATCGTAAGAACCATCCTGTATTGCGACTCGATCTGGATGCCATTAGTCGGTTACCGAGCGGCATCAAGCAGTTGTACGAGGAATATTGGGATCAGCTCCCACGGCCCATGCGAATGGGTTTGGCGGTTGCTGCTGTGATCACACCCGTGAGTATCAATGCTATCGATTCTGGGGACCTTCGGTCCTGGGATCACCGTCTCCTATTGGAAGTGCTGAGTTCTGTAGAGTTTCCTATGACAACTACTGATGAGATCGTAACCGGACTTGAAGTAACTCCGAACGCGTACGCATGGGTTCATGTCATTGATGACTGTCTTCGCTCGTTCTCCGATGATACACAGCTGGTAATAGCGTCTGAGAAGGGCTTGGAAATGCTAGATGAAGAGCTTGATAACCCTCGCAACGTGATTCTCGATGAACTAGCTTCATGGTGGCTTCAGAGTCCCCCCAGATCTACGAGCACAATCCACGAAGCCCGAACAGTCCTAGCACTTCGCGGCGAAGGGTTCCTTGACGAAGATGACATCGCAGCTGGTGCGACTTTGACCATTCTCGCCGACCTAGCCGATCCACCACGAGAGGTTCAAGAGCGGATAAGACTCTTCGAACACTTCTGCGAACTCGACCCCCGCGGATTCGGTGCCGATACTGCTCAAGCCATTCGAAGCCGTGGTGCCGACGCACTCGGTGAAGCCGGGCGCGTCGAAGAGGCCATCACCGCCTATCGGGACCTGCTGACCGAGCTACGGCTTGCCTTCCCAGGCGAGCACTCAGACACGCTCGCAGCTCAAGTCAGGCTGGCTGGCTTGCTCGGCGAAGCCGGCGGTGTCGACGAAGCGGTCGCCTGTCTCCGGCGTCTGTTAGACGAGTTTTGGCGCGTTCTCGGGCACGATAACCCCGACACACTTGTAGTCCACAGCAATCTAGCGCATTGGCTCGGGGAGGCGGGCTGCGTCGAGGAAGCGATAACTACCTATCGAGAACTAGCTAACTATGAGAGATCTGTACTCGGAGATGATCACCCCTACACGCTCACAACGCGCGGCAATCTGGCCCGGTGGCTCGCAGAGGCCGGACATGTCGAGGAAGCGACTTCAGTTGGCAGAGGTGTGCTGGCTGATCGGTTAGACACTCTCGGCGACGACCATCCCGACACGCTCACAACCCGCGGTAACCTTGCGATGGCACTTGGTCAGAGCGGGCGCGCCCCGGAGGCGATTACCGACTACGAAGAGCTGCTGGTAGACATGGGGCGCGTGCTCGGAGACGATCACCCCACCACGCTCACAACCCGTGGCAGCCTCGCTGCGTGCCTGAACGAAGCCGGGCGCGTTGACGAGGCGATAGCCGTTTACCAAGACCTCCTGGAGGACCAACGGAGGATCCTCGGAGACGATCACCCCGACACGCTCGTGACCCGGAGCAACCTGACTGGACTGCCCAGTGGCACAGCTGAGAGCGCCCAGACGATGATCGCTACTTGCCGAGAACTGCTGTCCGACGAGTTGCGAGTCCTCGGCGATGACCATCCCCTTACACTTGCAACACGCGGAAACTTGACGGACGGGCTCGGGAGGGCTGGCCGTGTCGCCGAAGCCATCGCCGGATACGAGGAATTGCTGGTCGATCTGCAGCGAGTCCTCGGGGAAGACCACCCTACTGTGCTCGTTGCCCGAGGCAGCCTCGCCCACTGGCACGGAGAGGCAGGGTACGTTGACAAGGCAATCGCTGCCTACCAAGAGTTGTTGACCCACCAGCGTCGAGTCCTCGGAGATGACCACTATGACACACGCGCAACCCTAGGGAACCTGGCCGGGCTACTCGCCCAGATTGGGCAGCTAAGTGAGGCGATTGCTGCGTACCGAGAGTTGCTGACTGTCCAGCGTCGAGTCCTCAGCGAAGACCATCCCGATACTCTTGCAATACTGGGCAGTCATGCCTATTGGCTCGGCCAAGCGGGACGTTTCGAAGAAGCGATTGCTGCGTACCGAGAGTTGTTGACTGTCCAGCGTCGAGTCCTCGGAGAAGATCACCTTGACACGCTGGCGACCCGCAACAATCTTGCCGCGGCGCTCGGCCAAGGTGGCCGCGTCTCCGAGGCCATGGCCATCTACGAAGACCTGGTAGGCGACTTGCGGCTCATACTTGGTGACGATCACCCCACGACGCTCACGTCCCGCGGCAATCTAGCTGGACTGATTGGTAGCACAGGGCGTGTCCAAGAGGCGATAACCATCTACTATGGCTTGCTCGACGAACTGGAGCGCGTGCTTGGAGACGATCACCCCACCACTCTCATGACCCGCAGGAACCTTGAACACTATCTCGCCATGGGTGAAAGCCACTAGTCTCCTGGTGAACCACTGCTCTCAGTCGCACGGCGATTGGACACTGCGAGCCAGTCCTTGTGGAGCCGTTCGGTCTCTAGCAGCACACTATTCCACGTTGTGAAGACGAGGCGGGGACTCTGGACTGTCTCGAGGTTCTGTCGCATTCTGTCAGCTTCCGATGTGTAGCCTTGGGCGATCATCATCCCAACGACTCGGAGTGGTTTGTCCGATCTCGATTGACTCTCGTGGGCGGCCAACGCGTACCGGTGGAATCGTGACACTTCGTTGTGATTCACAGTTCGTGGCTTGCCACTCGGATGGCTGCCGCGCTTGATCTCGACGACGAGAAGCTCATCGTGGGTGTACGGGGATCTGGGGCCGAGAGCGAATAGGAAGTCCATGCGTCCGTCGGGCTCGTCCTGCTCGGGCATGATTCCCAGATCAGAGAGTCGAACTTCGTCATCTAGCAGGTACCACCGCGGATCGAGCAGCCACGGGTGCTTCTTGATGTGATCGTGGATGGTCGGAACCTCTGTCGCGCCGCCTGCAACGAATCTCCGCAGTTCGGCGATCGTCTTGAGTCTGGCTTGGATGATCGTCTGGTTGCGGCGAGCATCGATGAGGCCGAAGCGTTGCACGACTTCCCAGATCTGCGTTTGAAAGTCCGGTGTGCTGCTGTCGATGCTCTCAAGGAGTTCTCTGACGATGGTGTCCTCGTGGGCGTCGACTATGGAACCGACGAGAGCCCTTGCCTCGTCGACATCGATAGCTGGGATCTTCGACACCGCGCGGGCCACTCGTACCATCCGCTGCCGTTCCTCCGCGTCAGTCGCTCCATTAGGTCTGTGAAGTTGCTGAGATCCAACCCTTGGGCTACCCGCTGTTGCCGGAGGCTGCTCCATTCCCTCAGTGCGCGGCGTATCAGGTTCTTTCCCCAATCGACGAAGTCGTTGAGCCGCTCGTCCTCCAGTCGCAGTTGGTCGCGGTTGGCCTGAATCAAGTCGGTGTCAATGTCGTAGCCCTCGTCGAGCCAATCTGCCTGCACCTCGCCGATCAGGTACTCCTGCCCGAGTTGTCCCTCCGCGCCGGCGGTGCGCTGGAAAAAGAACGGCCTCTGCACCATCTTCCCGCGGGCGAGCACCGACACGCCCTGCATCTCCTTCTCTCGAAGCGGCTTCTCGGTGAAGCCGATCCACCAGCGGACGGGGCCCATAGGCAGCTTCATCTCGCCCCAGCCGTCAGCTGTTTCGCTGACGACAGCATCGAACAGTAAGCCGTCGCGGGGGAATCGGAGATCGAGGTCGTAGTCGAAGCGGCCTACCTCCTCTCCGTTGACGACGATCTGCATTGCGTTCGTGTCGAGAGCGAAACGGCGCGCCAGCGAGCGCCGGAACTGAGCGTCGTTCATCGCCCGTCGAGGCCGCAGCACCGCCAGGGTGATGCGTGTTCCGTGAGCGAGCGAGTTGCCCTCAGCGTCACGCAGCACACCATCCTCCTGGGCGGGCTCAACCTTGTAGTCCTCGGTCGGCTCGAGATCGCGGATGCGGTCATAGTCGAGACGGAAGTTCGTGACCTCTCCGTCAGCGCCCACCGTCAGGCACTCGAGTATCTTCGCTGTGCCGAACGCCGCGAGCTTGCCGATGCCCTTGCGCCCGTGCAGCGGCCTCCCGCCATCCGTGCGATCCTGAGCGAGTTCAACCCGCCGCTTTCGCCCCACCAGCAGGTAGCGCGTCTCCGCGTCCGCATAGGACATGCCGACGCCGTCGTCGGTCACGACGATTCGTTCATCCTCAGTCCAAGGCCTGCCAAGCGGGATCTCGATCCAGACGTTGCGTGCGTCGGCATCCCACGCATTCGAGATGAGTTCTGCGATGGTCGCAGTCGCGCCCGGGTATAGCTGAGCGCCGAGCTGTTCAACTAAGGATCCCAGGAAGCGTAGTTTCAGCGGCCTGCGGCTGCCTTCATCCATGGCCCGATCGCTCCATTGCGTGGTGTTGCTGTCGGTCGAGGCGCTGTACGGCCTTCAGGACACGTTGATCGCCGAAGGAGGCGAGCCCGGCTGTCTGACCGGAAAGCAGCTGGGCAAGCGACCTTCCATGCAACTCTGTGAACTTGGGAGGAACGGCCTCACCGATAATGGTGCGCACGAACGTCGGTCCCCAGCGGTCTAGGGCTGTTCCCCAGTCGAAGTCTGCGGGAAATGTCTGGAGGTAAGCACACTCGAACGGGCTCAGCAGACGGTTCTCGAAGGGGTGGATCGTCAGGTCGGAGCCGACATGGCCGCTTGCGGTCGTGATCGTCGCTGCCGGAGTGTCGGGTGACATGCGGGCGTAGCTGGAGTTCCGGAAGCCCTTCACCAGCCTGTACGAGCCGTCCTTCTCGCGGACAACCGGGCGGAGCAGCGGCGCCGCACAGATCGGGCAGACGGCATCCTCAGGTCCGACTTCTACGTCGCCGCACTGCTCGCACTGGGAGTTCTGCCATGCACGGCCGCCGGAGCCTGGGGGAATCGCTGCCACCATCCGGTACTGGCGACTGTCGCCCCAGACCGGCACGGCGTGCATCGGGTTGGACTCGTCGCGTGCTCCGGCAGGGGTCATCGCGTCAAGCGGCTCGGCACCGAGGTCGGCCAGGGCCTCGCCGAGAGTCTTCGGCGCTGACGATTCTGGCTGGGAGGACGGACACGGGCAGGGAACAACCTTGGCGCGCTCAAGCAGTCCGAGCGAGGGCTCGTCCCGCCTGATGAAGGTCAGGAAGGCGCGGACGCGGCGCTGCGCGACGCCGTAGTCGGCCAGGTCCGTCAAGAACGGAAAGGCGCGGTAGTCGTCTCGAAGCAAGCGAATCAGCAGGGCCGCAGCCGATGTGGCCTCACCGGTTGCGGGGTCAAGAACGAGGCGGGACAGGAACGCCGGCACGTTCTCAACGACCACGACCCTCGGCTGGACCTCTCGGGCGACCTCAGCGATCACCTCGACTAGCAGATTCCGGGCGTCGCGGGTCCCGGCATGGGCGTCGCTCTCGTGGCCTCGGCCGCCGCGCGCCGAACTCATCCCCTGGCACGGGGGGCACGCCGACAGCAGCGCCGGCTGCACCGAGCCGCAGCCCTCCCGGTACGACGCGACCACCTCGGGCCAGGTCTCCCTCAGGTCGCCGACGACACCCGAGGCGTCGGGGTGATTGCGTAGTGCCACGTCGAGGCGGCGCTCGTCGATCTCGGCCAGCACCCTGAACCGGAAACCCGCACGCGCGAAGCCGACATCCCCCGCTCCGCAGTTGGAGAAGAGACTCACGGCTTCAAGTTCGCCCATCGTGTCCCCCTGCTGTCTGCTATCTAACAGCATCTTGGCATATCACATCATATACCGCTCACGTTCAAGACTGTGCACCCTCGGGCTGGGCTGCATGAGTCTCGACCCCGAGCGTAGTCAATCCTGTCGCTCCCATATGACATGAGCAGCGGAACGCATCGCCGCGCCGCTGGCCGCTGCTGCCGCCGGCGGAGGCTGAGCGGACCGCGCAGCGGCTGCGCGCCGAAACCGGCATCGGTGAGTCCGAGCCCCTCGATCTGCTGGCAGCCGCAGACTGCCTTGGCGTACAAGTCATCTCCGCCACCGATCTGGTCCCCATCGAACGGCTGCGAGAGATCGAGCGCCTGCAAGCCTTCGCGTTCTCTGCCTGCACCTTCGAGATCGACGAACGCCAGTTCATCGTCTACAACCCTCTCCGAAGCGAAGCACGGAGAGCGAGCGACATTGCCCACGAGCTCGCCCGCATCATCCTTCAGCACGACCTCACGGAGATCCAGTACCTAGACGGCGTCCCGTTCCGCGCATGCAGGCCTGACGAGGAGCAAGAAGCCACAACGCTCGGCGGGACCCTACTCTTGCCGCGGCCAGTCCTACTTGAAGAGGCCCGGCGCGGCGCAACCGTCGAGCAAGTCGCCAGAAAGTTCGGAGTGACTAGAGAGATGGCTCAGTTCCGTTGGAACACGACCGGCGTCGCCCGTCAAGCGGCAGCCGCCGAGGCCACCAGCCGCAGTGGCGCGCACTAGATCGCCGAGCGATCCTGACCGGGCACGGCGGCGGGCCGACGACGTCGGTGAGTGATTCCGCTCATCAGGTGGGCTCGGTGTGTCGAGCGCCTGCTACGGCGTGGCGCACTGTTTGCACTCTGCTGGATCACGCCGAGCAGCTGGGGCTGCGGGCAAGCCCGTGGGCGACTGGTGAGATAGACGAGGCAGAGCGAGTTCGCCGCGAACTCGAGAGGCGACTGTCGGTACGAGGCAACGCGGAGCCGTACAGCGGCGCCTTTGTGGGCCAGGTCGTGGGTGCTGTCACAACCTCCCTCGACGAGGGCGAGTTAGCGTTCGTGGTAGCGCGGGTCCTCGACGACCGCCATTGGCCGAGCTTCACCCATGCATGGCTCGAGGAGCGAGGCCAAGAGTTTGTGCTGGGCCAAGGCGAGCGGTACCCGGTGGACGAGATGCGACTGATGGGGGCCGTCGGCCATAGCTCGCGCCCGTATCGCCTCTCCTTGCCCGAGGGTGAACTGCCGCACGTTCGGCGCCGTTCTGAAGAGAACATCGAGGTAGTGGTGCAGGGCAAGCACGCGGCGATTCTTGATGGTCTCGTAGCTAGGGCACCATTGACGCTGGCTGCGGCTCTGATAAACGACACATGGGACGACTTGACGGTGCCGCCGAACTCCGTCGCTCCAAAGCGTCCCGACAGGCAGATGGCAAGAATCAGGCGGCTGCTGTTGCAAGCACGAGAACGGGATGTTGCCGCGGTCGTGCTTCCCGAGTTATGCGTGAACGCCGACATGGTTGCGCATCTGGCGACTGAATGGGCCGAGCAGCTGGACGCCCCGCTTCTGTTCGCTGGGAGTGTTCACCAGCACCACGCGGGCCAGCGCGTCAACCGCACCTCGGTTCTGCTGCCCGGTGTTGGCGTGGCCTGGACCCATGACAAGTTCTCCGTCTTCGAGACCCGGGACGGCGAGCGCGAGCCCATCGATCCCAAGCGGCCCAGTGTTGTGCTCGGATGCGGTGCCCTAGTGCGGGTAGCCACCGTCATCTGCAAGGACGCGCTTGATGTCGCGACTGCCAACTTGCTTGGCGATCTTGGAGTTCATCTGCTGGCAGTTCCTGCAATGTCGGAGGTGTTGGGCCCGTTCTCGACTGCGCCGGAGGTGTTGATCGCGCGTTCGCAGGGTGCGACCGTGGTAGCCAACAACCCGCGCGTGTGGGCTGGCGATCCGGTCGACCATGCCCTGCTCGGTCATCCAGTCCGAGGGATGAACCGGGTTGTGAGGCGGACCGGCGGCCGGGTACCCGACCTCGGGATCGCCCGGCTCGGCTCCGGCTGGGAGCAGTGAAGGCTCTCTGCCGCCGTGCGCCTCAGAAATACTTGACATATAGTTGACGTTGTGCAGAGCAACCAGTTGGACGAGTTCCTGGCGGGCGTCCGAGCGAGAGTCGATGGCGGCGACGATGTCGGCTTCGTAGCGTCAGGTGAGGCGCTGCTGGACGACGCCACGCCAGAGATGCTTGCTGCGGCACGAGCGGAGCTAGAGAGCGCCGTTCGGATACTGGAGCGCCGAGCTGAGGACACCACGGAACTCGTCAGGCTGGGGGAGAGGTTCACAGCGGTGCTCTTGGTGGCGGTCAGCGAGGAGGCGCAACGCGATGAGCGCGAGTACTCCCGCAGCCTTGCTGAGCGGATCCTTCGCCAACTTGGGGAGGGTCCGTCGGCACCGACTGACCTCGCGGAACGACTGGGTGTAGAGATCAGCCAGATCAGCCGAGCGGGCCGCGCCCTGCAAGACGACGGTCGTCTGGCCGTGGAGCGCGACGCTACCGACGGGCGGCGGCGGGTGTATCGGGCGACGACCAAAGGCAACGGCGGCGGGAGCGCCTGGAGATGGCGAATCCTCGCTGAGCGCCTCTCATCTCTGCACGCCTCTGACGTTGCCAGCGACCTGCTCCCCCATCGGGTCGGTGACGACCTGGACCGGGTTGCAATGGCGAAAGTGTGCGACGCGTTCGGCGCAGATTTGGCGGCGGGCCGCTACCAGCCGACCCCGTCTCACGAGATTGACATTCCCAAGCCAGCCGGGGGTCAGCGCCCAGCCGCGGCGCTTCGATTCGCCGACAGGCTCGCCTACGCGGCGTTGGTCGAGCGATGTCGCGCCCAGATCGAGGCGAGTCTCGTCTCCGACCGCGTGGTGCTGTGGCCGCGTGGCAAGCAGGGCGAAAAGCAATGGGTGAAGTTCGAAGGATTCGTCGCCAACAGTGCAAAGACTCATGTGCTCGCGGTAGACGTGCAGTCGTTCTATGACTCCGTCGGGCACGATCTCCTCAGTGACGTGCTGACGCGTGCGGACTGCGACTTCCAGGCGGTTGCGACGCTCACTGAGTGGCTGGGCGAGGTCATGGGTCGGCCGCGTGGACTTCCTCAGGGGCTCATCGCCTCGGATCCACTCGCTTCGGTGGTGTTGTGCCCGCTGGATCGCGCTCTAGCTCGCGAAGGTGTGCGTCATGTACGTCACGGTGACGACCTCCGAGTGGTCGGAACCTATGCAGAAGTGAGTGACGCCCTAAGGCTCGTGCGCGATGAACTGCGTGATCTCGGCCTGGTAATGAACGACGACAAGACCCGCGTTCTATGCCGTGACACCTACCTTGAGCGACGCAGCGAGATAACCCGCGGAGTTCAAGAGTACTTGGCGGCGACAGATCTTCTTGAACGCGACTCGGCGATCCATCGGCTGATAGGAGCGTTGGGGGCTGACGATGAACTGTCGTGGAGTTGGTACCACGACAGTCTGAGCGTCTCGGAAGTGCTCGACTCGGTAGGGGCTACTTTCGAGCCCAGCGACGCACAGGCTCTCATGATCTTGTTGTCCGAGGCGGCAGCCTCGGAAGCGGCGACCGAGATGTGGCGCACCCAGTTCCGTGACTGGTCGGCCGGCCGAACGCTGCTCGTGCGAGTTGGGATGTCGCTGTTGGCGGCAGCGGGCGCGGCCGCGCCTGCGTTTGATCTGAAGGCGTCGGTCATGGCACGCCCAGAGTACGCCGATGTGCTGTCAACCTACGTCGAGCAGGCTGCGCCAAGACACCCGACACAGGTTGCCGGACTACTACAGCGGATTGAGGCGACCGGCGTGACCTATGACGCACAGTGGCTTCGGCTGTACCGAGCGCTCGACGGCGTGACGTCGCCCGACTTCAACGATCTGGCCGAGACGCATCTCGGTTCTCCGAACCACAGCTGGATCCGACGGTTACGAGCGGCGCGGTTCATGGCTCGACGTGGTCGTCTTGATAGCGCGCATCTTCCTAATCTGTACGATGACGCACCGCACGCGTTGCGTGATGACGTGCTCGAGATAGTCGCCGCATGTTCGCCGATTTCGATGCCCTCAGTGCTCAGAGACGAAGGAAACGTCGTTGCCGCTCTGCTCGCTGAAGCCGCATAGCGACTTCTGCACGCTGCGCCGCAAGGCTTGCAGCAGGTTGATGCCCGGCGACCTCAACCACCCTGCTACCCACGAATTCGCGAAGGCTCAAGTTCTCTGGCGGGTATGACCGGATCCATGCACCGATCAGGGCGCTCGTGTCAAGAACGTACGCATTCACCACCCCCCGAGTTCTTTCTCAAGCTTAGGAAGGTGATCGACACGCATGTCAAGAAGCGTCGAGAGTGACGACAGTGAAATAGCATCTCGGTGATAGGCGTCGAGCACAAGCCGAACATACGGCTTGCCTTGATCGCGGATGACCATGCGATGACGGGGAGGGCCTCCGCCTGATGGCGCCGCCTGAACTTGAGGCAGGGTTTGACCGAGATCCCGGTAGGCGGCGAGATCGGTGCCCGCGGGGCCAGCAGCGCCTCGCCGGCGGGATCGTCGGGACGGTGACCGGCGGCCATCGCCCACCTGAACGCCAGAGAAACGCTGGCGAACCCTGCGAGCGGGACTGAGTGCTCGGATTGCAGCCACGCCATACATCGCCAAGAACGCGGTCTTGCCGGTGCCCCACCCGCCGTCGAGCCCGACCACCGCCGGTCCGTCTATACAAGTTGCCTCTATATCGAGTTGACTCTATAGTAGCTGGGTGGCGTGGGAGATCAGGGCTACAGCGCAAGTAAGGTCCTGGCAGGCCTCGCTCGGCGAAGAAGAGAGACTCTCGTTCATCGCTGCCTTGGAGGTGCTCCGCGAGGGCGGCCCGACGCAGGGGCGTCCCATCGTCGAACGGATCCACAGCTCCCGATATCAGAACATGAAGGAACTCAGGCCCCGCGGCGACGGCCGGAACCTGCGCATCCTGTTCATGTTCGACCCGCGCCGGCAGGCGATCCTGTTGTACGGGGGCAGCAAAGCCCGACAGTGGAACGACTGGTACCGGAACGCCATCCCGGAGGCGGAGCGCCTATACGAGCGCTACCTGGCCGATCTCCAGACCCGTAGCTAGCACTGTCCACGATGCTCCACACCACCCCACCACCACCACAGGAGATAGACCACATGACCTACTACGACTTCGATGAACTCGTTGGCGACTTGACCCCTGAGCAGCGGGCTCGGGTCGAGACCCTCAAGGAAGAAGCCCGCGCCGAGATCGTGGCCTGCAACCTCAAGGAGTTGCGGCTGCACCGCAATCTCACCCAGACCGAGTTGGCTCAACGCCTTGACCGCGCCCAGGCGTCCGTGTCGGCAATGGAGGCCGCCGCCGACAACCTGGTGTCGACTCTGCGGATGGCGGTCGAAGGCATGGGTGGCCGCCTCGAGGTGACCGCCGTATTCGACGACGAGCGCATCCCGCTGACCACCCGCACCCGCACAGCCCACCGAGAAGGCGAGGAGTGGCCTGGCGCTGTCCTGGCGTCGCCCACGGGAATCGTCTGATCGTCAGTCAGTCGCCCCGAGATTTGGTGTCTCTTCCAGCATCTAGACGCTCTCCCGGTGTCGGGCACCTGCCAGCCTGCAGTTGCCCGAGAGACACAAACCGCCACTCGACTTCTTGATCGGATCAGTGGTTGAAGTAGTCAGGATCCCTAGCGCGACGGTGGGTCGGACGGAATGAGCGGCCCGAGTCCTCGATTGCGTCCGCGATGCGGCGCGCTTCGGCTGTCGTCAGGTAGCCGTCGGCTACAGCGGTTCGGAGGATGTGGATCGAGTCGATCACCCGGCCTACGCCCAATAAGGGGCGCCGCCGAGCGAACTCGTAGGCGCCGTTGTCGTCGGTGGCGAACTGCCCGGTGTGCTTCTCCGCGAAGTAGATGCCTTCGGCCTCGCCGCGGTCGCCTTTCGGTGGCTCTCGGCCGTTGTTCAGCCCCACCTGTAGGCGATACACGACGGCCAGTTCGCCAGCCGCAGGCTCGGCTGGCGGGCCGAGCCAGGCTTCTCCGAGGATGTCTGAGCAGTGCAATTCGCCTTCCTGCGCAGCAGACTCGATCTCAGCGCGGATTGCTTCTGTCCATCTGGGCTCGGGGCGGTGACCGTGGCAAGCCTGGAGAATGTCCGTGCGCTCGACGGCCGCGAAGTGGCGAAGAGTCACGGCGTCATGGATCACAGGGCCCATGCGCCGATGGTACGAGCCGATATCAGGCCGCTACGGGATCCTCGTCGAAGCTCTGGAGCGCCACATCGGGCGGATCCACGGGGGCCGAGTAGTCGCTGTCGATGGCGTGGGCCGCCTCCGGCCCGGTCGAGTTGAGTGCCTCGATCATGTCGTCGACCTCGACGTCAAGCAGCCGCGCCAGGGGTCCGGCCCCCACCGTTCCATCCAGCGCTCCATGGAGGCACCTGGTGGTGAGCAGCGTAGGCGGCCGCCGTTCGGGCCTTGCTCCTCGCGCGGCCAGCAGGCTGCGGGCGATCTCATCGCTGTCCAGGTAGTTGACAAGGCCGGCCCACCTGATCCGTCGCAGGCGGTTCCGCCCGTCAGCGTTGATGATTCCCAGGTTGTGGAGGCGGTAGATCAGAGTCTCATAGCTGACGCCGAAGCGCAGAAGCATCCGTGCCAGACAGTCTGCGCCCCGACCGTGCCGGTCGATGGCCTCGCGGACCTCCTGCTCGGGCAACAAGAACGCAGCCGCGAAGGCGTTGGCCAGCCGCTCCTCGTCGGTCCGGGCCCGCATGTCGGTGTCGATGTTGATCGTTGCGCCGTCACTGTTGAGGACATGCCCCAGCTCGTGAGCCAGCGTGAACAGAGCCCTGGATCTGAGCTGGTCGGCGTTCACGAGGATGAAGGAGAACACCGGATCAGTGATCGACAGGCCCAGCGGCGCATCCTTGCCGAGGCTCTCGACCATCACATCCACGCCCAGCCGGTCCTCGATTGCTGTGGCCAACTCCGTGAGACGGTCCTCCCCCTCAGCCGATGGAGCGAGGCCTCGCAGAGCCCAGTCGGCCAGAACCTTGGCACGGTGAAGCCATCCCGCATCCCGCTCCGGAGGCTCACCGATGCTGACAGAGGCAGGATGACCGCCGTCGTTCAGCACCTGGTGCAGTTCCGCCAGAGCCGTGATCCGCATCCGAGCGGCCCGGCTGCCGCCATCATCGCCGTTGGTGCGGTGAGCTGCCGGAAGCCGCCCCAACAGCGAGTCGGGCTCCAGAATCGCTAGTTGCGACACACCCAGGAAATCCGCGATAACGCCGAGTTCGGAAGCCTTCACGCTGCGCCGGTCGTTCTCGAGATTGGACACCGCGCTGGGATCCACCCCCAGCGCCCTCGCGAGGTCCGCGGCCTTGAGTCCCGCGGCCTCCCTCAGCCGCCGGACCTGGCGGCCGATGGACACGTCCACGGCGAAAGTATGGAGGAATCTTGTGGAAATCGCAAGTCTTTGTTGGGTACAAGCGGCATCCAGGCCAGTACAAGTCGCATGTTCCTGTGGGCAAGAGGGGCTCGGACCGGCATGAGTGTCACACGGGGTGTCTAGGGTTCGGCGCCCATGGGCTCTTCGATCGATCTCGACGGGCAGGCGCTGGAACTGCGGCGGCTGACTGGCAACACAGCGGCTGAGCTCCGTGCGGACCAGTTTCGGGCGATCATGACGCTGGCTGGTGAGCGAGGCCGGGTGCTGCTGGTGCAGCGGCGGGGTGGGGCAAGAGCGCGGAGTACTTCATCGCCGCCGGGCTGCTTCGAGACCGCGGACGAACAGGGCACGGTGTTCAGCATCGACCGGGTCCGCGGCGAGTTGCTCGCAAGGCAGCCGTACTGAGGACCTTGTCAGGTGGGTGCGCCGCGATGTTCCCGCGTACCGGTATCATCTCAGCGATATCATGAGCATTCATGTGTTGTCCATATAATATGACTGGCCTCATCGATCCAGTGCGGTGAGGGCTCGTCCAGTGGAGCAGCAATTGCGGAGGTGGCGACGAGCATGTACATCCAAGGCGACGGCCGCATGGCCCGGCGGTACGCTCGGTCTGTGTCCGATCCCGAAGAGTCTGGACCCGTCAGTCTCTCTGAGCCCGAGGCTGGCTTGGAGGCCCGGCCAGGCGCGAAGTTGCCTGAGGACTCTGCGGTCGACGGCGTCCTCCTTCTGGCCCAACAACATCCGGAGTTGGACTGGGACGACCCCGAGGGCGCTCTCGAGACGCTCGCCATCCTGCATGACCCGGCGGCGATCGCCGACCTGGAAGAGGCAGAACACGACATAGCGGCCGGCAATTTGCTGCCCTTGCATCGCTATGCGCCTCCTGGCTAGACCAAGTACGAAGGGGACTGGATCGACTCTCCGTAGCTGATCGCTCAAGGGCGTTGCAGATCATCGGGTCGCTCGACGGCGATCCAACTCTCGGAGCCTCAGACCTCGAGTCCCGTACCCTCACGGGGGGTCGGTACTCTGAGAGTTCGTCCCGGTCAGCCAGAAGGCCTGGGACCTCGAGATCTCCGGGCCCTCGTGCGATCTCTGCCCCGCACTTCTGCGATGAGTGCCTCGACCTCGTCGAGCCAGCCGTTGAGTTCGGACTCGATCGGCGGGAGTTCGTAGGCGTGGTGGTGGCAGGCTGATGAGAGGACGTGCCAGGAGTATCGGATCCGGCTGGCGAGTTCGGGGTCGATGTACTCGGGCAGGCATGTCAACTGTGCCCTTGCCGACGCATTCTCGACGCCCGGCGCGGCCTGTGCCCACAGTTGGTCGAGAGTGATCTCCAGTGCCTGGCGGCCGAGGATCGCTGAGGCCCGGGGCCATGTGCCAACCAGGTCGGCACGCGGAACCCGCATTATCGATCGGGCGAGGTTGAGCAAGTGGATCGGCAGGAAGCGGTGCGCGATCTCCGTCACAGCGCCGCCAACTCCTTGGCAAGCGACTCGGCGCTGTTGATGAACCCCTTGAGGTCGGTTCCCTCCGGTGCACCCGAATGCGCCATCTCATTGCATGACCTCGCCGTGTCGGCTGCCCAGAGCCCGAACTTGTTGTTGATGGTGCGGTAGACGTCGCCCGCACGGTCGGCGTCCCCATAGAGCGCGATGGCGATGCGAGGGAGCAGTCTCGGGGCATCGGTCCACATCTCCTCGTACTCGTCTACGCCCATTCCGATCTGGAGGAGGCGTCTTCGACCCGACTCCAGACACGCGGCCTCGATGGCCTGCCGGCACAGGTTGGGAACGACCCGCCGGGCCACCTCTTCAGGGAGCCCACCGCTGAGTTCTACGGCTCTGGCGTCTTCCACTGCGGCTTGTACCGGGTCGAGAGAGGTCTTGAGTTCCACGCGTGACTTGGGACGGCGGGTCACCGACAGGATGGTCGCGGGAATCTGGAGTCGGCGGACCGCCGTCGGGAGCCGGTCGTCGTGGGTGAACACCACCACCTGGCGCGTCTTCGCCAGGCTGTGCAGCACCCGTGCCAGTCCGTCGACCCGCACCGGGTCCATCGCCTGCACGGGATCGTCGAGGATCGCGAACCCGAACGGGCTGGTCTCGAACTTCACCCTCGGGATGAACAGGCTCAACGCCAAGGCATGCAGTTCGCCCTGTGACATGACTCCGAGCGCGACGCTGGAGTCCCCGTCGACGGTCACGTCCATGACGACCTTCTTGGTTCCGAGTCGCACGTCTTCGAGCGTGACGTTGGAGCCGACGGCCAGGGTCTCCCAGACATCCGCGACCTGAGCCTTGACCGAGTCGAAGCGCTCGTCTCGGATGGCAGCCTCGCAACGCTTCAGCCAGTTCTCGGCGCTCTTGAGCGGTGTCACACGCTCCGCGGCGCTCAGCCCCTGGCGGGCGACCGGCAGCACTTCGGTCAATGACTCGGCCATCGGTCGCCACTGATCGGCGAGACGGTGTCTCTGTGTTGCAGCCGTGGCACGGACAGCCTCGGTTGCCTCCTCCACCTGCAGGCACACGGATTCAAGATGCAGGGCCAAGTCGAGTGGGGCGTCGGGCGCGTCGGTCCACGCCTGCCACGCTGCTACCAGCGCGGAGACATCGACTCCGATGTCTGTGTCCGCCGCAGCGCCGAGCACTTGCGGAACCCCTCCGATTGCTTCACGCGCCGTGCGTTGGGCACGGAGTGCTACGCGCCCGGCGTCGAGGACCTCGCCTGCCTCGGAGCGCAGTCGCGCGACTTCTCCCCTGAGATCCGCTACGCGCTCGCTGTGCAAGCCGTTGTCTCGGCCGCAGACCGGGCAGTCGGCGTCGCCGTGCTGCTCGTGCATCTCCACTGCGGCTTGGAGCAGCCCGGCCAGCCTCTCGGCCCGCTCGGCGTCGCTGCCCCGAAGTGCCTCCTGACGCTCCGCGGCCGACCTCAGATCGTTTGCTGCTTCTGCTACCCGGTCGAGGTCAGGCGCAGGAAGCTGCTCCAGCGCGGCGAGGAGACCCTCCCGTCGAGCGACGGCGGTGTCGGCGCCCGTGACGAGGGCCTCGATCCTGTCTAGGTCCCAAGCCCCGGAGAGCGCCTCCATCGCGGCATCGGCCCGCTCGTCGGGAGACCCTCGCAGCAGGTCTGTGACCTGCGAGACATGTTGCTCGGCCTCGGTTCGTTGCCTCTCCGCCGACAGTCGGGCCTGTCTCAGATTCTCGATGGGTGACTGCAATGCCTCCATGCCGAGCATCGGTGCCAGCGCGTTGTACCGGTCGATGGGCCGTCCCTCGGAGATCGTCGACAGCTCCTTGTAGGGCAGGAACGGACGGAACGTCCTGACCGCATCGCTCCATCCGAGCGAGCCGAGGGTCTGGCGGCCGTGGCCCGGCACCGTCACCGCAGTCTTGGCAGACTCAAGCTTCGCGCTGCTCCATTTCACGCGAACCGTTCGCGGTTTCCCCTCACCGTCGACCCGCAATTCCACGGTGATGGCGGGATCGTCCTGCGCATGGAGATTGCGCCAGCCGTTCTTCCATTCCAGTGACTTGCCGGCCCAGCGGAGCGAATCGCCCGTCAGTGCGAACTCCAGCGCCTCTGCGATCGATGACTTGCCGGAGCCGTTGCGCCCGACGACGAGTGTCAGCCCGGGCCCGGGCCGAAGATCGAGCTTGCAGGTCGGGCCGATGCCGCGGAACCCAGTGACGGCCACTGACTCCAAGTAGGTGCGGACAGGTGCCGACACCTCCCCCGGGTCCGCCACCGGACGATCGACTACAGCCCCATCGATCACATCGTCCAACCGGTCCCGCAGCGCCCCGACGATCAGGTTCTCGACCATGCCGCTCGCTCTTGCATCCGCGTCGAGCCGATCCAGAACCTCTGAAATGAGCGGATCGTTCACAGCCATGCCTCCATGGACGCTGTCGGTCGAGACATGACGCTATCGAGGGGCTCTGTCACACGAAGCGCTTCGTCACAGCGAGCCTCTAGCGTGCGGCGGCGATGGGACACGATCTTGAGACGGAGGCGCTGGGGCTGCTGAAGCGGCTGACCGGCAACCGGGCTGCTGAGTTCCGACCTGATCAACTCGAAGCGATTCTGGCGTTGGCGGGGGAGCGGGGCCGGGTGCTGCTGGTGCAGCGGACCGGTTGGGGAAAGAGTGCCGTCTACTTCATCGCCACGCGGCTGCTGCGCGAGCGGGGGCTCGGCCCCACGCTGCTGGTGTCGCCGCTGCTCGCTCTAATGCGCAACCAGATGGATGCAGCCGGGCGGCTCGGGGTCCGTGCCCTCACCATCAACAGCTCCAACCGTGACGAGTGGGACGAGGTCGAGAAACGGATCGAGTCCAACGAGGTCGATGTGCTGCTCATCTCGCCGGAGCGGCTGGCGAACCCGCAGTTCCGCGACGATGTGCTGCCCGTAGTCGGCCGGCGCAGCGGCCTGCTCGTGATCGACGAGGCTCACTGCATCTCCGACTGGGGCCACGACTTCCGCCCCGACTACCGGCGGCTTGTGCGGGTGCTGGACCTGCTTCCCGCCGGCGTGCCGGTGCTGTGCTGCACGGCCACCGCCAACGACCGGGTGGTGGCCGACGTGACCGCGCAACTCGGAGCCGACTTCGTGCCGGTCAGGGGGCCGCTCGCTCGTGCGGGTCTCCGGCTGCACGCCATCGACAAGCCTTCGCAGGCAGAGCGGCTGGTGTGGCTCGCCGATGTGATCGCGAGGCTGCCCGGCACCGGCATCGTCTACTGCCTGACCGTGGCCGACACCGAGCGGGTCGCAGGCTGGCTCCGCTCCCAACGCATCGCCGCGGTCGCCTACAGCGGAGAGAGCGACGACGAGCACAGGCGCGCCGTCGAGCAGGAGTTGCTCTCCAACGAGGTGAAAGTCGTCGTGGCGACGTCAGCGCTGGGCATGGGATTCGACAAGCCCGACCTCGCTTTCGTGATCCACTACCAGTCGCCGGGCTCGCCGGTCGCCTACTACCAGCAGGTCGGGCGGGCCGGGCGCGCCCTGAGGGAATCGGTGGGAATCCTGCTACGGGGCACCGAGGACGCCGACATCCAGGACTACTTCATCGGCTCGGCCTTTCCCTCCGCCGATCTCGCCGAGCGGGTAGTGGGTGAGATGGAGCGCCGAGCTGTGGCAATGTCGAAGCGCGAACTGCTCGATGAGGTCAATGTGCGGCCGAGCCAACTGGAGGGCCTCCTCAAGATCCTCGAAGTGGAGGGCGCGGTCGAGCGAGACAGCGGCCGGTGGCTGCGGACGCTGGCACCCTGGACCTTCGACCACGAACGGGTCAGCTCGGTCACAGCCCTGCGCAGGGCCGAGCAGCAGCAGATGCTCGACTACATCGGCACCGACCAGTGCCGGATGCGGCTGCTGCGCGGCTACCTCGACGACCACGACCCCGAGCCGTGCGGCATCTGCGACAACTGCACCGGAGCAAGCCTGGACCGGAGCTTCGACCCGGCCGCCGTGCAGCAGGCCATCGACTTCCTCCGCAAGTCCGAGCGCCGTATCGAACCCCGCAAGCAGTTCCCGGATGGCAAGCGGATCGCGGCCGAGTACCAGATCGAGGACGGGCGTGCGCTCACCCGCTGGGGCGACGGCGGCTGGGGCAGGCTGGTGCGCGCCGGCAAACAGCAAGACGGCAGGTTCGACGATCGGCTCGTAGTCGCGGCGCTGGATCTCCTCCGCGACCGATGGCGGCCCGAGCCCGCGCCAGGTTGGGTGGCGTACGTGCCGTCGCTGCGCCGCCCCGAACTGGTCCCGGACTTTGCGTCGCGGCTGGCGCAGTCGCTCGGGCTCGCCTGCAAGGATGTTGTGGTCAAGGTCCGCCATACCGAGCCCCAGAAGACGATGCAGAACAGCCAGCAGCAGTACCGCAACGTGCGAGACGCCTTCGAGATCAGCGGTGAAGTACCGTCGGGCCCGGTGCTGCTGGTGGACGACATGGTCGACTCGCGCTGGACATTCACTGTCGTCGGCGCACTCCTGCGCGAGGCGGGCGCTGGCGAGGTTCACCCGTTCGCGCTCGCGGACACGGCTGGGAGGTCGGGCGCTTGACTGACAAGGGGCGGACGACCTCTGCGGACATTGACGGCATCGAGATTGGGTGGGACGCGGAGGCGCCTGACGTGCATGTACCCAACGATGACTGGCTGGCGACCGTGCTGCTCGTCAGTCGTCTCGGCACGCTGGGCGCGCGACCGCTCAAGGCGTCGGAGTTCTGGAGCCTGCTCAAGTGCCTCGGCGTCTGGCTGCCTGGGCTGCCCCCGCCCGGCCGGGTCGCGGGGGCAACCGACGGCGAACGTGCCCGCCCCGGTGATGGGCCGAGCGTGCTGCTCGGCAAGAGCGCGGAGGAACTCGTCGGCGACTTCGGTGTGCCGGAGGGGGTCGCCGACCGCGTCGAAGCGCTCACCGAGAGGGCCCTGTCGCTGGCCTTCGAGTTGGAGCGGCTGGAGCAGACGGGCATCAGGACGCTCACCGCCTTCGATGAGCACTATCCGCAGCAGTGGCTCGCCCGGCTGGGAGCCAAGGCGCCCCCGCTGTTGCACGGGGCCGGTGCGCTTGAGTTGCTCGACGCACCCGGGCTGGGGGTGGTCGGCAGTCGAGATGTGGCAGAGGCCGGGGGCGAGGTGGCCAAGGAGGTTGCCCGGCTCGCGGCCGGCCGGGGCCTGCCGCTGGTGTCGGGAGGCGCCCGGGGTGTTGACCAACTCGCGATGGACGCGGCCTTCGAGGCTGGTGGAGCCGTCGTCGGGATCCTGGCGGAGTCGCTGTCGCGCAAGCTCAAGCGACCCGACGTGCGCAGGGCCGTGTACGAGGGCAGCACCGTCATGTGCACCCCCTACAGTCCCGGCGCCCCGTTCAGCGCTGGCAACGCCATGGGACGCAACAAGCTCATCTACGCGCAGGCCGCGCTCACGGTGGTGATCGCCAGCGACGACGGCTCCGGCGGCACCTGGTCCGGCGCAACCGAGGCCCTCAAGCACGGCTACGGGCCGGTCGCGGTGTGGCGGGGCGATGGCGAAGGACCCGGCAACGGGCCGCTCCAGCAGCGAGGCGCCCTACCCGTGTCCAGCGTCGACGACATCGAGTCGCTCCTCGACGGTGCACCGGCATCACGCTCCGAACTGCCGTCGGCATCAGCAAGCACATCTGAACAACAGTCCCTGTTCGCCACAACACCGCCTGGATAGCACTGACAGTGCCGGTCGATGGCCTCGCGGGCCTCCTGCTCGGGCAACAAGAACGCAGCCGCGAAGGCGTTGGCCAGACGCTCCTCGTCGGTCCGGGCTCGCATGTCGGTGTCGATGTTGATCGTTGCGCCGTCACTGTTGAGGACATGCCCCAACTCGTGAGCCAGCGTGAACAGAGCCCTGGATCTGAGCTGGCTTCGCACGGGCAACGAAGACGCCTGTGGGCTACTTCTTCCTTTCTGAGCCTCCCGACGATGAAGTCCCGATCCCGGACCTGCGCACCTTCAGCGACAGGGGGGTGGTCCGCCCAAGCCCCGACCTGCTCGACACGATCTACCAGTGCCAGCAACGGCAGGACTGGTACCACGACTACGCACGGAGTATCGGGCTCGGTCCGGTTTCGCACGTTGGCTCGCTGGCGACCGCCGCTCCCGTTGAGGAGGCGGCCTCCGTGATCACGGCCGCCCTCTCGTTCTCCGTGGAGCAGCCAGGAGCGAACTGGTCCGAGGCGTTCGCTCGCCTGCGCGATCAGGCCGAGGACGCTCACCAGTACGTGGTGGTGACCCACGAAGTCTTCAGCCCTCCGCAGGAGATCAAGGTCCCCTACGGAGGGAAGGTCCGCACACTTCGCACAATTCTAACTGTATGATATGTGCGTGGTGTTAGATCGTGCGATGAGCCGGAGGTCTCTGACCGCCTCCAAGCGGGACCAGGAGCTGTTCGCGATGGTACCCGAGATGGAGGTGCTTCGGGGTGCGCAGGAGTTCGGCCTGAATGTGTACGTCGGCGGTGGGCCTGGCTCTGGGAAGACCACACTGCTGCGGCGTGTCGAGCACGAGTACCCCGGCGCAGCCGTGTTCGCGAGAGCTGAGCCGGCCAGGTCGGCTTCCGGATTGCTCGAAGCGATCGCGTCAGCGGTTGGGCCTCCCCTTACTGTGCGGACCCGGCTGGCGGGAACTGAACTTGATGTGAGACTTCTCGAAGCGACTCTCTCGGGCGTTCTGGGTGATTGGGAGGACGCAGACGAGGCGCAGAGGCCCCGTTTGGTGCTGGTGGACGGGGCCGACGAAGAGCAGATACGGGTGCTGTTCGGCCGTTATCGGGACTCGCTATGGGACCTTCCCCTCACATGGATCGTGGCGGGCAGGAGGAGCACCCCACCCGCGCCCGCCGACGCCTTCTTCGATCGGGTACTTCATCTTGCGCCATGGCCTCAACAGCAGATTCAGGAACTGATCGGATTGCGGGTACCTCAATGGCCAGCAGCCTGGCGCGATGAGGTGGCCTCGATTCTGGCCCCGGCAACTCCATCGCAGGTCCTGCTCGACCTCCAGACTCTCGTGCTGTCGAGCAACCGGACTGAACTGCTTCAATGGCTCGCCGACGAGCGCGCCCAGGCGTCGAGCTTGCCTGGCCGACTGCGTGGTCTCTATGAGGCGCTAAACCAGGCGGGACCCACCCACGCGGGCGACGAGTGGCTCCTGGATGCGCTCGGAGTAAGCCGCTCCAGGGTCGTGCACTGCTTGAAGGAGCTCGAGTCCTTGGGGCTGGTGCGAGCCGAGCGCGACGGACGCAGGGTTCGCTACACCTCACGCCGGTACTCGTTGCTGGCGGGAATCCTGGGGCCTGAGGCAGCGGGGAGGGCGGCGGCAGACCCGTCCGCAGCCGGCGCGCTCGTTGACACCTCACGGGCATTTGTCGAAGACTTGCAGCGCCGATAGGCAAGAGACCCATGCCTCTTTCGCTGCATCTGCTTACAGATCGGTATGTCTTCGAGAGCAGCCCTACCCGCCACGACTTGGGCGCGTTGCATGTGCCGTTCGACGAACTGACACAGCCAGGCCAAACGGAGGCCCGGCTGGACGCCGCCGTGCGGCGGCGAGAGCCAGCTGCGCTGATCGGCGCGAGCGGCTCCGGCAAGTCCAGCGTCATCGCCCACATGCTCGGCCCGCTGGCCGAAGGCGTGGCGCCGCTCTTCGTGCCGTTGGCTGCCATGCCAGCCGAGACGATCGACACGCCCGTCCACCTGGCGGACCACCTGCTGTCCACGATCACCCGACTCGCCGGCTCGGCCGAGGCGCGCATCGAAGCCGATCTGGCGCCCGGGACGACGATGATCACGAGGACTCGTAGGGTCGGCGGTGGACTCGGCTGGGGGTGGATGAGAGGCGAGATTGCCCGCCAAGTCACGCACCAAACCAAGTTGGAGGACCGCGCAACCCTCGTCGACAAGACAGACGCCCTTGCGCAGGTTCTCGCTGTCGTCTCTGCCGAGGGTCTCCAGCCGGTACTAGTGTTCGACGACACGGACCGGTGGCTGCGCAACGGCGGCACCAAACTCGTGGAGAGCTTCTTCGGCGAAGGGGTGCGTTGGATGTTGGAGCTGCCCGCTGCCTTGGTAGTGGCGGCGCATCCCCACTACTTCGAGACCACTCCCCGAGACCGGCTGCTGCAGTATCTCGACACCCGCATCACGATTCCGCAGCTCCCAACCACCGCGGCGATCGACGCGATCTTGCGGCGGCGGATCAAACGATACGCGGGCGTCAGCGATCCGGATCTCCCCGAAGTCTTCGGGCCGGATGCTTCGGCCGCGATCCTAGGTGTCTACCGGGAGGCCGGATCGCTACGCCGCGCGCTGCAGGTGTGCCACACCGCGTTGCACGAGGCGTTGAGCGACGGTGCGTCTCAGCTCACGGCACGTCACATCCAGGCAGCGGCCAACGCGGGCTGAACCCTTGACCTTTTGGCCAACAGGTCGAAGGTTGTGGTGGCCACATCCGCGTTGGGCATGGGATTCGACAAGCCCGACCCGTCGACTTCCTCCGACAGTCTGAGCGGGTCATCGAGCCGCGAGAGCAGTGCCCACCCGGCAAGCGGATCGCGTTGGATGACAGGCTTGAAGAGGGGCGTTCCCTATCCATGTGGGGGGACGGCGGCTGGGGTCGGCTGGTGCGGAAGGGCAGGCTGCTGGACGGCCGGTTCGACGAGCAACTCGTCGCCGCGGCGCGGGACCTGATCCGCGGCCGCTGGCAGCCCGATCCCGCGCCGGAGTGGGTGGCGTTCGTGCCCTCGTTGCGCCGGCCCGAACTGGTGCCGGACTTCGCACACCGGCTGGCACGATCACTCGGGCTGGCCTGCTTGGGTGTCGTCGTCAAGGTCGCTGTGACCGACCCGCAGAAGACGATGCAGAACAGCCGGCAGCAGTACCGCAACGTCCGCGACGCGTTCGAGATCGGCGGTGAGGTACCGTCGGGTCCGGTGCTCCTTCTCGACGACATGGTCGACTCGCGCTGGACAATGACCGTCGTCGGCCTGCTCCTGCGGGAAGCCGGTTCGGTACCGGTGTTTCCGTTCGCTCTGGCGGACACGGCCGGGAGGTCGGGCACTTGACCGACAAGACGCCAGCGACCTCAGCGGACATCGACGGCATCGAGATCGAATGGGACCTCGAGGTGCCGGAGGTGCGCATGGCTAGCGACGACTCGCTGGCGACGGTGCTGCTCGCCGGCCGCCTCGGCACGCTGGGCGCGCGGCCGCTCAAGGCTTCGGAGTACTGGAGCCTGCTCAAGCGCCTCGGCGTCCGGATGCCTTGGAGGCCGCCGCCCGGCAGGGGCGCAGCGGCAGCCGACGGCGGGCTTGACCGCCCCGGTGATGGCCCGAGTGTGCTGCTCGGCAAGAGCGCGGGGGAGCTCGTCGGCGATTTCGGCGTGCCGGAGGGTGTCGCCGGCCGCGTCGAAGCGCTCACCGCGAGCGCCCTTTCGCTGGCCTTCGAGTTGGAGCGGCTGGAGCAGACGGGCATCAGGACGCTCACCGCCTTCGACGAGCACTATCCGCAACGATGGTTGGAGCGTCTGGGCACGAGGGCGCCCCCGCTGGTGTACGGGGCCGGTGCGGTCGAGCTGCTCGACACTGCCGGACTGGGAGTCGTCGGCAGCCGAGACGTGTCCGAGGCCGGGGGCGAGGTGGCCAAGGAGGTTGTCCGCCTCGCGGCTCGGCGGGGCCTGCCGCTGGTGTCGGGAGGCGCGCGGGGTGTCGACCAACTCGCGATGGACGCGGCCTTCGAGGCTGGTGGAGCCGTCGTCGGGATCCTGGCGGAGTCGCTGTCGCGCAAGCTCAAGCGACCCGACGTCCGCAGGGCCGTCTACGACGGCAGCACCGTCATGTGCACCCCCTACAGCCCCGACGCCCCGTTCAGCGCGGGCAACGCCATGGGACGCAACAAGCTCATCTACGCGCAGGCCGCGCTCACCGTGGTGATCGCCAGCGACGACGGCTCCGGCGGCACCTGGTCCGGCGCCACCGAAGCCCTCAAGCACGGCTTCGGGCCGGTCGCGGTGTGGCGAGGCGACGGCGAAGGCCCCGGCAACGGGCCCCTCCAACAGCGAGGCGCCCTACCCGTGTCGAGCCTCGACGACATCGAGTCCCTCCTCGACGACCCACCAGCACCGGTATCCGAACGAACTCCCGCAGTGAAGCCGGACGCTGTTGGGCAGCAGTCGCTGTTCGCCACGACACCGCCCGGGTAGCCGATATCAGGCGGCTACGGGATCCTCGTTGACCGACATGGCTCAGCACCTGCTCACGCCTTTCCTCCCGGCGACCGTCAGGGAGTTGGCGCCGGGCGTGGTGGACACGTTGGCCGGCTCGGGCGGGGCGATGGCCAGGCGCAACTCCACCGACCCTGACGGGTTCACGTTCACCGACCCGCTGGGCCAGTAGTACCGATGGCGAGCCTTGGCCTCGGGCAAGTTGGAGTTGGCTCGTCAGGGTCCGGTGGCTCAATGCGTGCCTGCTACCAAGAGCCCCTCGCTTGCGGCCGCGCTGAGCAGTTGCCGATCTCCGCTGATGAATACGGTGTCACCGTCGCCGACGCTGCAGGCCGCGGCGAGATGGATGGCGTCGTAGCCCCGGAGATGGCGGCGCTCGGCCAGATCTCCTGCGACACGGACGAGATGAGCAGTGATCTCCACCCAGTCGAGCCCGGAGGTCAGCGTGTCGAGTTGCTCGACGGCCGTAGCAAGCTGTGACCGGTTGAGTCGGCCCAGCCGTTCCGCCATTGCGAGCGCCGCTCGCGCCTCTGCGTACAGGAGGCGCACGCTCACTGCTCGAGTCGTCTCGTTCCACAGCTTCACGTACTGCCCAGACGAAGGCTCGTCGATGATTAGCGGGACGAACGCAGAAGTGTCGAAGTAGGCGATCACCTGCGCTGATCAGTTACCAGATCGCTGACGGACGCCGCGGGTACAACCTCGGGCCCCGCCAGGCGCCGTTTCGGGACGCTCGCAGGGGTCACGACGCCCTCGGCAATCAGCCGATCGATGGGACGAGGATGCGTGAGCGCAGTCAGCCGTGCGAACGCCTTGCCGTGATCGGTTACCACGACCTCCGCGCCCCCTCGCACCGCCGCCAAGTACTTGCTGAGATTGTCTCGCAGCTCGCGTATACCCGCCTCCATACAGCCATTGTAGCGCTTTTCTTATGGGTGTTTGTCGCCATTTTGCGCGCAGTCGGCGACGGAGCGTTGGCTTCGTGAGGCCGCGGCCCGAAGCCAGCCCGCCGGTCAAGCTTGCGGTTCAGCCGGAGATGCCCAGGCAGACGTGGACGATCTGCTCCAGCTCGGCCTTGGTTAGCTCTGCGCGGCCGCTTCAACCGTCGATGGAGGCTCATCCTCCGGGTGGAGACAGACGCCGAGTGGCGCCTGCTGATCATCGTAGAAGTTGCCAACCACTACTAGCGAGAAACGACCGACATGGCTCAAGCACCTGCTCACGCCTTTCCTCTAGCACCATCCGACGGGCACGGTCGGTTGCGGCGAAGGCTCGCTGGGTAGGCCCGGCGGTAAGACCTCCGCGGAAGCTGAGCGGTCAGGGGGCTCGGGCTAGGAACCAGCGTTTTGGTAGGAAGTTACCCTGGTCGGCGGGGTCGGCGGGGTCGGCGGGCTGGAAGGTGGCGACGCGGGCGAGCACGAAATCGTGGCCCACCGCGAACTCGGGCCAGATGCCGGCGTCATGGATCCCGAACGCGTCGGCCAGGCTCTGCCACCCCCAGGCGCGGCCGTCGGCGGACCAGCCCACCCACAGTTCCGGCTCCGCAGGAGCGCCGCTCGACGCCGCGTCCTGCTGTGCGGACGCCATTCCCACCAGGAAGGCCATGTCGTCGGTGGTGAAGCTCACGAGGTCGGCGCCGGTCTCGGGGTCCTCGAAGACGATCCCGGCGCCCCGGCCGTCGGCGACCATGCGGACACCGTCGGGCGGCGTGTCACCCTGCATCTCCTGCGGCCCGAACTCGTAGATCGCGGTGCCGGTGGCGAGATCCCACAGTGTGAGGCTCCTCTCGGCCTCGTTGTAGCGGAGCTCGTAGCCGTCACGGGCCACCCGCCCCTCCGCCGGCAGCCCCTGGTCTGTCCGCAGCGACCTGCTCAAGTCTCGCTGCGCGACCAGGACGAACCCGGCCGGACCCAGCGCCAGCGGCCCGGGATACTGGAGGCCATCGAACGTGGCCACCGTTGCCGGCACGTAGCCGACCTGGGCCCGCTGGATGTCGAGCGACCCCCCGGTCTCGAACGCCACCCGCCAGATCGTGCCGTCGGCTGCGATCGTCCCGCCCGAGGATCCGGGGTCCACCGACGGGTCCTCGCTCCATACCAGCCCGTCACGCGAGCTGAGAATCCTCTCCCCACCGTCGTCGACAGCCGTCACGACGAATCCCTCGTCGGTGGCCGCGCCGGACAGAACCACTCCCTCGAAGCCGGCCACCACCTCGGTGGCGGTGGCGTCGCCGGCGAGAATGCGGGTCAACGGCCCGGAGCCCGGAGAGAACAGGTCGAACCTCTCGGCTTCGGTGAAGTCGACCTCGTCGTAGGTCAGCACCAGTTCCTCGAAGTTCAGCTCCGGCAGCGCCTCCTCGCCGAGCTGGGAATAGATCGCGGCAAGACTCCAAGCCGCGGATGTGACGGAGCCATAGGGGTTCTCAACGTCGGAATCGATCAGCGTGAACGACACACCGTCGGGGATCGGCGCGGCCAGAACGACCGTCTTGCCGGCGGGCAGCCGACCGATGTCCTCCAGCAGTGTCTGACCATCGATCATGGTGAAGCCCGAGACCGCCAGCACCACCTGCTCACCCGACACCAGCACCGAGGACACCCGCCCCCACTCGACCGCGTACGGCGAGGTGGAACTCGACGGCAGTTCGATCACCATCTCCGTCCAGGTCGAGCCCTGGTCGTCGGAGAAGAACACCCGATCGACGGCCTCCCCGAGCCAGTCGGAATCCAGGGATTGGCCGGTCACCACCCAGCGATCCGAACTGATGTTGACCTGCTCGGGGAATATGCCCTCCGGCGTGGGCACCTCGGCCCAGTCCGTGCCGTTGGCCGAGACGACGACCCGCCGGCCGAACAGTCCCTGGCCTTCGCCGTCGGTCCAGGCCCGGGCGAGAACCCGGCCGTCGCCCACGGGCTTGAGCTCGAAGAGGTCGTCGAAGCCCGGATCGATCTCGGTCCATTCGAGCACGGGCCCGGTCGAGAACTGCTCGGGCGCAGCCGCCGCCGAGGCTGCCGCCTCATCGTTGGACCGGCCGCTGTCGGGATCCTCAGCGCCAGCCCCTTCGAGCCCACCCGCACCGTCTGCGGCGGGCTCCGGCTCTCCGCCGGTCACCTCCTCAGCCGACTCCGGATCCGGCTCCGTCCCGGTAGACCCCGATCCCGCAGCCGGTTCTTCAGGCTGGTCGACGGTGATGTCGACGGGTTCGGACGCGCGGTCCGTTTGGCTGCAACCGGCCGCCGCGCCGACCGCCAGTGCGACCGAGACAGCGGCCACGATGCCCAGCCGTACCCCACGCCCGCGGGCGAACGCCTTGACCATGTCCCGCTGACTCCCCGACCTCACATTGATGTGCAGATGCTACCTGTCGGCCTCTAACGCCCGCGAGTGAGCGAGTGAGAGCCCGTCGCCTGGCAGCGGTGCCATTCCCGCTGTAGTTCGCTGCGCTCACGGGCCGCTCGGGCTACGGCCGCGCCCGTATGTGCCGGATTCGCTCGTCTACCCGCGCGGCCTCTTACTCGCGGCTCCAGGCGGTCACGGCTGGGTCGAGGGTGTGGTAGTCGGCGGCGTCGTCGACGAACAGGGCCCGCTCGGTGTGCAGGCCGGTGGGCAGGTCCAGGGTGCCGGCGCAGATGGCGATGTGGTCGGTCTGGTCCGGGGGGCCGTCGATCACCTTCCAGAACACCGAACCGCCGCACTCGCGGCAGAAGCCGTAGGCCACGTTGGGGTCGTCGGCAGGATGGTGCCAGGCGAGGGTGGCGTCTGAGGCGAGCCTGAGGTCGGAACGCTTGCATCCCGTACCCGCCATGTAGTGGCCGGTCCAGCGGCGGCAGCGCCAGCAATGGCAGTTCCAGACCTGCCGGATCGGGCCGTGCACCTCGTAGCTCACGCCACCGCACAGGCAGTGGCCCGAGGGCAAGGAGTCGGGCTTGGAATGGGTGTTCCGGTTCACGGCAGTCCCTTCGGAGTCGGCGCCAGATCTGCGGGGCGCTGACGCTGCTGTCGAGGCTCGGACTGGGTGTCCTCGTTCACGGCAGTCCCTTCGGAGTTGGGGGTCGGCAGCGGTAGGGTCGCGATTGTTGCACGGCACGGGGCCAACCGGAACCCCGGTGTGGCCTCGCGAGGGGACTATGGCAGATCACGACCGCCGCTACGACTACGTGATCGTGGGCGGGGGTTCGGCCGGCTGCGCGCTCGCCAACCGGCTCAGCGCCGACCCGTCGACCTCGGTGCTGGTGCTGGAGGCGGGTCGCCGGGACTGGCGTTTCGACGTGTACATCCACATGCCGGCGGCCCTGTCGTTCCCCATCGGCAACCGCTTCTACGACTGGCAGTACACCTCCGAGCCCGAGCCTCACATGGGCGGGCGCCGGGTGTACCACGCCCGGGGCAAGGTTCTGGGCGGGTCCTCCAGCATCAACGGCATGATCTTCCAGCGGGGCAACCCCCTCGACTACGAGCGCTGGGCCGCCGACGAGGGCATGCAGGACTGGGACTACGCCCATTGCCTTCCCTACTTCAAGCGCACGGAGAACTGTCTCGCCGGGGACGACTCCAGCGGTCCCGGTGGCTGCGGCCGTCCGGCCCCTCGGCGCGGCGACCGGAGCAATCTCGACGGCACCCGCGGCCCCGATGGCGGTGCCGGCGCCGACGGCAGGCGCGACGGGCGCGGCGGTGAAGGCTCCGGTGGCCCCGATGGCGGTTCCGGCGACGGTGGGCGCGGCGGTGAAGGCTCCGACGGAGGTGCCGGCGGCGCCGACGGCAGGCGCGACGGGCGCGGCGGCGAAGGCAAGTACCGCGGTCGCCGGGGACCGCTGGTGCTGGAGCGGGGGCCGGCCCTCAACCCGCTGTTCGAGGCCTTCCTGGAGGCCGCCGAGCAGGCCGGCCATCCCCGCACATCGGATGTCAACGGCTACCGCCAGGAGGGCTTCGCCGCCTTCGACCGCAACGTCCACCGGGGCCGGCGCCTCAGCGCGTCCCGGGCCTACCTGCACCCGGTGCTGAACCGCCCCAACCTCCACCTGGTCACCCGGGCCCTCGCCACCAGGATCCTCTTCGAGGGCACCCGGGCCACCGGCGTGGAGTACGTCAAAGGGGGCCGGGCCCGCACCGCCCAGGCCGGCGAGGTGATCTGCTGCGGCGGCGCCATCAACTCGCCCCAGCTGCTGCAGCTCTCCGGGGTGGGCCCGGCCGGCCTGCTTCGGAGCCACGGCATCGACGTGGTGGCCGACATTGCCGCGGTGGGCGCCAACCTCCAGGACCATCTCGAGGTGTACGTCCAGTACGCCTGCAAGCAGCCGGTGTCGATGCAGCCCCACCTGGCGAGGTGGCGCCGCCCCTGGATCGGCCTCCAGTGGCTGGCCCGCCGGGGCCCGGCCGCCACCAACCACTTCGAGGCCGGCGGCTTCATACGCAGCAACGACGAGGTGGCCTACCCGAACCTCATGTTCCACTTCCTGCCCATCGCCATCCGCTACGACGGCTCGACGCCGGCGGGAGGACACGGCTACCAGGTGCACGTCGGGCCGATGTACAGCAACTCGCGGGGCAGCGTGCAGATCGTCTCGGCCGACCCGCGGGACAAGCCGGCGCTGCGCTTCAACTACCTGTCCACCGACGAGGATCGCCGCGAGTGGGTAGAGGCTGTGGGCCACGCCCGCCGCATCCTCACCCAGCCCGCCATGGACCCGTTCAACGGCGGGGGGGG
>Ga0209020_1000258_pt1 | contig 69903 bp, 64 predicted proteins | sample PinacodermBB_FD_187298 | JGI IMG/M metagenome (GOLD analysis project Ga0209020, IMG submission 187298) | Host-associated microbial community of the marine sponge Aplysina aerophoba from Gulf of Piran - sponge pinacoderm, lysed by bead... | ecosystem: Host-associated > Porifera > Sponge >... | reverse complement strand
GGAGCGACCGCCAGGCCGGGGGGTGGCACGGGGGCAAGGAATGGCGGCGCTCGCGCCGCCAGGCCGCGCCCGTGACAGGACCCGCCGGCCGGAACACCGCAACCACCAGGCCGGGGGGTGGCGGCTCGACGACAGGACCCGCCGGCCGGAACACCGCCGCGAGGGCGGGACGGGCAGGCCACGGCCCGCCGGTAGCCTGATCGGCCATGACTGAAGGCGCCGACGGCCCCTACCCATCGGTCGGCAGCCCCGATTTCCCTGCCATCGAGCAACGGGTGCTGGCCCGCTGGAAAGCCGACGGAACCTTCGAGAAGTCGGTGACGTCCCGGCCCGCCGAACGGGACTGGGTGTTCTACGACGGGCCGCCCTTCGCCAACGGGCTGCCCCACCACGGCCACCTGCTGACGGGCTACGTGAAGGACGTCGTGCCCCGCTACCAGACGATGCGGGGCAACCGGGTGGACCGGCGCTTCGGATGGGACTGCCACGGGCTGCCCGCCGAGATGGAGACCGAACGCGAGCTGGGCGTCTCCGGCCGGGCGGCCGTCCAGTCCTTCGGCATCGCCGAGTTCAACCAGCACTGCCGACAGTCCGTCGTTCGCTACACCCAGCAGTGGGAGGACACCGTCACCCGCCAGGCCCGCTGGGTGGACTTCGACAACGACTACAAGACCATGGACCTGCCCTACATGGAGTCCGTCATGTGGGCCTTCGCCCAGCTCTACCGCAAGGGGCTGGTGTACGAGGCCTACCGGGTGATGCCCTATTCGTGGGGTGCGGAGACGCCGCTGTCGAACTTCGAGATCCGCCTCGACGACGCCACCCGGCCCCGCCAGGACCCGGCCATCACCGTGGCCTTCGACCTGGTGCCCGAACCGGGCGACCCCGGACCGATGAGGCTCCTCGCCTGGACGACGACGCCGTGGACGCTGCCGTCGAATCTCGGCATCGCGGTGGGTCCGGACGTCGACTACGCCGTGATGGAGGACGGCGGCGCCCACTACGTGCTGGCCGAGGCCGCCGTCGCCGCCTACGAGGCCCAGCTCGGTGATGCCCGCCGGGTCGGCACCGTCCGCGGCGACGGGCTCGCCGGCCGGAACTACGTGCCCCTGTTCGACTTCTTCGCCCACCGCTCCGAGGCCTTCCGGGTGCTGGCCGCGGACTTCATCGACACCGCCGAGGGGACCGGGATCGTCCACATGTCACCGGGCTTCGGGGCCGACGACCAGGAGGTGTGCGAGGCCAACGGGATCGCCATCGCCGGCGCGGTGCCGGTGGACGACGAGGGCCGGTTCACCGAGCCGGTGTCGGACTGGGCCGGCGTCAACGTGTTCGAGGCCAACCCCGGGATCATCCGCCACCTCAAGGCCCAGGACCGGATCGTCCGCCACGACAGCCACGAGCACAACTACCCGTACTGCTGGCGCACCGACACGCCCATCATCTACCGGGCCATCAACAGCTGGTACGTGCAGGTGACCGCCATCCGGGACCGGCTGATGGAACTGAACCAGGAGATCAACTGGGTGCCCGACCACGTGCGAGACGGCCGCTTCGGCATGTGGCTCGACGGCGCCCGCGACTGGTCGATCAGCCGCAACCGGTTCTGGGGCTCGCCCCTGCCGGTGTGGCGCAGCGACGACCCCGCCTGCCCGCGCGTCGATGTGTACGGCTCGCTCGACGAGCTGGAGCGCGACTTCGGGGTGCGCCCCGACGACCTGCACCGGCCGTTCATCGACGCCCTCGCCCGTCCCAACCCCGACGACCCCACCGGCCAGTCGGTCATGCGGCGGGTGCCCGAGGTGCTCGACTGCTGGTTCGAGTCGGGCTCGATGCCCTTCGCGCAGGTGCACTACCCCTTCGAGAACGCCGAGTGGTTCGAGAGCCACTTCCCGGCCGACTTCATCGTGGAGTACATCAACCAGACCCGGGGCTGGTTCTACACCCTGCACGTGCTGGCCGGGGCGCTGTTCGACCGGCCGGCGTTCTCCAACGTGATCTGCCACGGGATCCTGCTGGCCGCCGACGGGGCCAAGCTGTCCAAGAAGCTCCGCAACTACACCGAGCCCACCGACATCTTCGAGCGCCAGGGGTCCGACGCCCTGCGCTGGTACCTGATGTCGGCCAACATCGTGCGGGGCGGCGACCTGCGGATCAACGACGACGGCATCGACGAGGTGACCCGTCAGATCCTGCTGCCCGTCTGGAACGCGTATTCGTTCTTCACCATGTACGCCAACGCCGAGGGCTACGCGGCCCGGCCGCTCACCGGCAGCGACGACGTGCTCGACCGTTACGTGCTGGCCCGGACCCGGACGCTGGTGGAGCGGGTCGCCGAGCGGATGGACGCCTACGACCTGCCCGGCGGCGCGGCCGAGATCGCCGCCTTCATCGACGCGCTGAACAACTGGTACATCCGCCGGTCCCGGGACCGCTTCTGGAATGCGGGCGGGGCCGACACCGATCAGGCCGCCTTCGACACCCTGTACGTGGTGCTGACCACCCTGACCCGGGTGGCCGCGCCGTTCCTGCCCATGATCGCCGAGGAGATCCACGGGGGGCTGACCGGCGGATCGTCGGTGCATCTGGCCGACTGGCCCGACCCCGACGCCGAGGGCCTGCCCGCCGACGAGGCGCTGGTGGCCCGCATGGAGCGCCTGCGCGACGCGGCCTCGGCTGCGCTGCGGGTGCGCGAGGACGCCGGGCTGCGGGTGCGCCTGCCCCTGGCCCGGGCCACGGTGGCCGGCGCGGGCGCCGAGGACATCGCCCCGCTGGCGGACCTGCTGGCCGACGAGATCAACGTCAAGTCGGTGGTGCTCACCGACGACCTGTCCGCCCACGCATCGCTGGTGCTGCGGCCCGACGGTTCGGTGCTGGGCCCCCGTCTGGGCGGCGACGTGCAGACCGTGTTCAAGGCGGCCCGCTCGGGTGACTGGACCCGCAACGACGACGGCACGGTGGCCGTCGCCGGCCACATGCTGGAGGCGGGCAGCTTCGAACTGGCCGTGGAGGCGTCGGAGGGCGGCGTCGCGGCCGGGCTGGCGTCGGGCGACGCGGTGGTGGTGCTCGACACTGAGGTCACGCCCGAGTTGGAGGCCGAGGGCTGGGCCCGCGACGCGGTGAGGGTGATCCAGGACTGCCGGAGGACCGACGACTACGTGGTGACCGACCGCATCGAGGTGTCGCTGGCACTGGCCTCATCCGGCCAGGCGGCCGCCGTGGAGCAGTGGCGGGACTACGTGGCCGAGCAGGTGCTGGCCACCGACCTGCAGGTCACCACCTTCGAAGCCACCGGAGGCGCTGACAATGTCTCGGAGTCGTACACGACCAGCCGCTGGCTCGCCGGCTTCGTGGCCCACGACATCGCCATCGACGGCCAGGCAGCCCGCTGCTACCTGAAACCCAGCACCACCCGGAGTCGCCGACCCGGCGACAGCACCCGCACCCGCTGACCGGCGGTCTCCCGGCAACGGTCCGCACAGGCGAGGCAGGATTTGTAAGACCTGATATAGTTTCTGTATGACAATGTTGACCTGCCGGATGGCGGACACCGAAGCCACCCGAGTTCGCGAGGCAGCCGAGACGCTCGGGTTGTCGGTGTCGGAGATGATTCGCGAATCGTTGCGCCGCTACCTCAACTCCCTCGGAGCCGAGCGCGACGCGGCGATCTACGAAGCGTCGCCGCTGCGGCCCGACGAACTGTCGTTCATCGGCGCTGAGAGTTGGGGGCCGGCTGAGGACTGGTCCGACTGGGCGGATGCGTCGGGGTGAGATCTGGTTCGCCGCGGCCCCGGACGGCGACAGGCCTGTGCTGGTGCTGACACGCGACCCCGTTGCGGACCGCATCGGCTCGGTGGTCGTCGCGGAACTCACGCGGACTCGCCGTGGCCTGATGTCGGAGCTGCCGCTCACCGCGGACTACGACGGCGTTCCGTCCGACAGCGTCGTCAACTTCGACGCCCTCCATACCTTGCCCCGGAGCGCCTTCCGGCGACGCGTGACACAGTTGAGCGCGGCCCGGCTAGTGGAGGTGTGCCAGACGCTGAATGCCGCGACAGGCTGCTGAGCAGCGGCCGGCCGGCGACCGTCCCGCGCCGACCCGGCGACAGCACCCGCACCCGCTGATGCGATCTATTGGGCCTTCGGCGGAGGGGTCTTGTTGCGCGCCTTCTTGTGGCCGTCGGCGAGTTCCTTGCCCAGCAGGCCGTCGATGTTGCTGTTGCCGCCACAACCGTAGGCGCTGCTGCATGACAGGCCCATGGCACCCCGCAGATTCCTGGCGGCCTCGCGGGACGCCGCGACATGTGCTGGTTCCAGCCACGCGTGACGCAACTGTCGCGAGAAGCGGAAGATGCCCTTGAAGGCATTGCGAACCATGCGTCGGCCCTCCTGACCTTGGCTTGACCCTACCACCCAGCCCGTGTCACGCTGCGGCGCAGCGGACCGCGGCGCCACGGTCCGGCCCCTTGTGGCCACCACCCGTCACCAGGGCTCCTCGGCGATCATGGCCGCAGCCCCGCTGTCGGCCCAGGCCAGTTCCTCGTCAGTCTGTGGGATGCGTTCGTAGCCCTCGACGATCGCCTCGCCGACACGGCGGCCGCGCTCGACCAGGTTGATCTCCCAGATCACCTTGTCGAGGGCGTCGGCCGAGGCGATCGTGGGGAACCTGAGCGGGTGCTCGTCGGTCACGCACGTCGGCAGCGGCTGGAGGATCGTCCAGGGCGTGGGGTGGGCGAACTGCACCACCGAGTAGCGGTCGCCGGTCTGGCCCTCCGCGGCGACCACCCGGTGGATCCCGGCACCGATCACCCCGTTGGTGAGGTGCTCGAGCATCATGCCGGTGTTGATGATGGCGCTGCCCTCCGGCGGGACCGCGTCGATCCAGCCACCGTCGGTCCGGACCTGGAGGCCGGGCGCGGTGGCCCGGGGAAGCATGGTGATGAGGTTGATGTCGCCGTGCTCGACAGCCCACATGAAGCCGTCTGTGGGGGCGGTTTCCATCGGCGGGTAGTGGATGGCCCGGGTGAGGGTCGCCCCGTACTCCAGCATGGCATCGAAGAACTCCTCGTGGACTCCCAGCCCTGCCGCGATCACCCGCAGCACCCGGCGCTGGATGTCGATGACCGCGGCGTGGAACCCACCCAGCAGCTCGGTGACGCCGGGCAGGTCGCCCTCGGGCAGGGTGGGCGGCCCGTAGCGGTGCGGGTAGCGCCGGCGCAGCGGATGGCCCGGCGGCGCGGGCTCGCCCCAGTTGAGCATCTCCTTGAGGTCCGGGATGTCGGAGATGGCGGCGGTCTCGGTCATCATCGGCGTGTAGCCGGTCTGCCCGCGGGACCCGTCCACGATGTAGCGGTCCTTGCGGTCCTGGGGCAGGTTGAAGAACGTCTCGAGCTGCCCGTAGGCCTCGTCGATCACGCCCTCGGCCAGGTCGTGGGCCACGTACACGAAGCCGGTGGCCAGGCTGCTCATCACGCCGTCCACCACCGCGGCCCGCTCGGCCCTGTTCCCCCGCTCGAAAGCGACCAGATCGACGTCGAGTATCTCCACTCGCGCAACGCTAGTCGCCTGCCACGACCAAGAAACCCTGCTCAGCGGGGTGACGGGGGCGTGATTTGACACGCGTGTAGTTACGGTGCTGTAATTCACATTCCGAAGTTGTGGCCGGTCTTGGGCGGGGTCCACATCTGACGGGGGATTCCCCGACGACGGGCAAGAGGAGGCGCACTGACGTGACGATGATCCAGGACCGGCTGACCACCGTCGCCGACGAGCCCGCGACCGCACCCCCGCCGACGACCATGAGGGTGCGCAAGCGCAACGGCAGCCTCGAGCCGGTCGACGTCAACAAGATCGTCCATGCCGTGGCCCGGGCCGCCGAGGGCCTGCTGGGCATCGACCCGCTGACCGTCAGCACCCGCACCATCGCGGCCCTCGCCGACGGGGCCACCACCCGCGAGCTCGACGAGCTGAGCATCCGCACCGCGGCCGGCCTCATCGTGGAGGAGCCCAACTACTCGAAGCTCGCGGCCCGCATGCTGGCCACCTACATCGACAAGGAGGTCCGCAACCAGAACATCCCCTGGTTCTCGGAGTCGATCGAGTCCGGCCACCGGCTCGGCCTGATCGGCGACGACACCGCAGAGTTCGTGCGGGCCCACTCCCCCGCCCTCAACGCGGCCATCGACTCGGGCCGGGACCGCAACTTCGAGTTCTTCGGCCTGCGCACCGTGTACGACCGCTACCTGCTGCGCCACCCCGACACCCGCCTGGTGATCGAGACCCCGCAGTACTTCATGCTGCGGGTGGCCTGCGGGCTGAGCACCGACCCCGACGAGGCCATCGCCTTCTACGACCTGATCTCGTCGCTGGCGTACCTTCCGTCGAGCCCGACGCTGTTCAACTCGGGCACGATGCACCCGCAGATGTCGAGCTGCTACCTGCTCGACTCCCCGGTGGACTCCCTGGAGGGCATCTACCAGCGCTACACCGACATCGCCCGGCTGTCGAAGTACGCAGGCGGCATCGGTGTGGGCTGGCACCGGGTCCGCTCCAAGGGTTCTCTGATCAAGGGCACCAACGGGCTGTCCAACGGCATCGTGCCGTGGCTCAAGACCCTCGACTCCTCGGTGGCCGCGGTCAACCAGGGCGGCCGGCGCAAGGGCGCGGCCTGCGTGTACCTGGAGTCCTGGCACGCCGACATCGAGCAGTTCCTCGAGCTGCGCGACAACACCGGCGACCACGCCCGGCGAACCCACAACATCAACCTGGCCAACTGGGTGCCCGACCTGTTCATGGAGCGGGTGGAGAAGGACTGGCAGTGGAGCCTGTTCGACCCCAAGAAGGTGCCCGAGCTCACCGACACCTACGGCGAGGAGTTCCGGGCCATCTACGAGCAGGCCGAGGCCGACGGCCGCTTCGAGAACCAGATCCCCGCCCGGCAGCTCTACACCCGGATGATGCGGACCCTGGCCGAGACCGGCAACGGCTGGATGACGTTCAAGGACGCCTCCAACGCCAAGTGCAACCAGACCGGCCCCGGACCGGAAGCAGACGCCAACGCCAGGGACCGGGTGGTGCACCTGTCGAACCTGTGCACCGAGATCATCGAGATCACCAGCGACTCCGAGACCGCGGTCTGCAATCTCGGGTCGGTGAACCTCGGCGCGTTCGTTCAACCGACCACGGCCGCCTCCAATGGCAGCGCCCCGGCCGGCTTCGACTTCGAGCGGCTCGGCCAGGTGGTCCGGCTGGTCGTGAGCTTCCTCGACCGGGTGATCGACATCAACTACTACCCGACCGGCGAGTCCGAGGCCTCCAACCGGCGCTGGCGCCCGGTGGGCCTGGGCCTGATGGGCCTTCAGGACGTGTTCTTCAAGCTGGGGCTGGCCTTCGACTCGGCCGAGTCCCGGTCCCTGAGCCGGCGCATCTCCGAGGAGATCTACTTCAACGCCCTGTGGGCCTCCAGCGAACTCGCCGAGGCCAACGGAGCCCACCCCGGATTCGCCGACACCCGGGCCGCGGCCGGCGACCTCCAGTTCGACCTTTGGGGTGCCGAGCCGTCCGACGCTGAGCGCTGGGCGCCGCTGCGGGAGCGGATCGCGAGGCACGGGCTGCGCAACTCGCTGCTGATCGCCATCGCCCCGACAGCCACCATCGCCGCCATCGCCGGCTGCTACGAGTGCATCGAGCCCCAGGTGTCGAACCTGTTCAAGCGCGAGACCCTCTCGGGCGAGTTCATGCAGGTGAACCGATACCTGGTGACCGAGCTGAAGGCCAGGGGCCTGTGGGACGAGAAGATGATCGCCGAGGTCAAGAGGGCCGAGGGCTCGATCCAGCAGATCGAGCGCATACCCGCCGACCTGCGGGCGATCTATCGCACCGCGTGGGAGATCCCGCAGCGCTCGCTCATCGAGATGGCCGCTGATCGGGGCGCCTTCATCGACCAGAGCCAGTCGCTCAACCTGTTCATGGAGGCCCCGACCATCGGGAAGCTGTCGTCGATGTACATGCACGCGTGGAGGCTGGGCCTCAAGACGACCTATTACCTGCGGTCGAGGCCGGCGACCCGGATCAACCAGACCACCACCAGCAGCAACGGCGCGTCCGCCGCCGACGCGGCGGCCGCCGTGGCCTGCTCGCTGGAGAATCCTGAGACCTGCGAGGCGTGCGACTGATGGCCATCACCGACATCTCCGTCGATCATCTTGATCTCCCGGGCCGGGACTCCGCCGTCGGTACCCCTCCCGCAGGCCCCCAGCCTGATCCGGGGGCCGAGGCCCGGCCCGGGCAGCACTCCGTCCGATCCAACATCTTGGACCCCGGGTTCGACCTGACGCTGCGGCCGATGCGCTACCCGCAGTTCTTCGAGATGTACCGCGACGCGATCAAGAACACCTGGACCGTCGACGAGATCGACTTCTCCGACGACCTCGTGGACCTCGACCGCAAGCTCATGCCGGCCGAGAAGCACCTGATCCGGCGGCTGGTGGCCTTCTTCGCCACCGGCGACTCCATCGTGGCCAACAACCTGGTCCTGAACCTCTACGAGCACATCAACGCGCCCGAGGCCCGCATGTACCTGTCGCGCCAGCTCTTCGAGGAGGCGCTGCACGTCCAGTTCTACCTGAACCTGCTCGACAACTACATCCCCGACCACGACGAGCGGGCCGAGGCGTTCGCCGCCATCGAGAACATCCCGTCGATCAGGGCCAAGGCCGAGTTCTGCTTCAAGTGGATGGACTCCGTCGGTGACGGGCCGCTGCAGACCGCGGCCGACCGTCGGCGGTTCCTGCTGAACCTGATCTGCTTCGCGGCCTGCATCGAGGGCCTGTTCTTCTTCGCCGCGTTCGCCTACGTGTACTTCCTGCGGTCCAAGGGCCTGCTGAACGGGCTGGCCGCCGGCACCAACTGGGTGTTCCGCGACGAGTCGATGCACATGAACTTCGCCTTCGAGGTGATCCGCACCGTGCGCGCCGAGGAGCCCGAGCTGTTCGACGAGGATCTGGGCCGCGACATCAGCGACATGCTGGCCGAGGCGGTGGACGCCGAGCACCAGTTCGCCGCGGACCTGCTGGGCGAGGGCGTGCCGGGCATGTCGGTGGCCGACACCCGGTCGTACCTGGAGTTCGTGGCCGACCAGCGCCTGATGCAGCTGGGCCTGCCCCGGCGCTTCGACAGCCGCAACCCATTCTCGTTCATGGAGCTGCAGGACGTGCAGGAGCTGTCCAACTTCTTCGAGCGCACCGTGTCCGCCTACCAGGTGGGCGTGGAGGGCGAGGTCTCCTTCGACGAGGACTTCTGAAACCGGCGACGGCTGTCCGAAATGGCCGCCGGTGTGATACAACGGGCGTCATGCTGAGATTCGCCGAAGAGGCCGCGCTGGGGAGGTCCATCCCATGCTGAGATTCGCCGAAGAGATAATCCTGCTGATGCTGCACGACGACGACGGCAAGTTCGCGCACGTGCCGTCGTGGTCGGCGGACCGGGCCATGGCCGGTGCGGTGCTCATGGACCTGGCCCTGGAGAACCGGATCGACACCGACCCGGAGAACCTGGTGCTCATCGACGCCACCCCGGTGGGCGACAGCCTGCTCGACCCGACCCTGGCCGACATCGCGGCCGGCGAGCAGCGCGACGCTCGCTACTGGGTGGAGCACACCGCCAAGAAGGGCGAGCAGATCCGCGAGGAGGCTCTGTCCCGCCTGGTCGGCGCAGGCATCCTGGAGCAGCACGACGACCGCTTCCTGTGGGTGTTCCGCTCCCGGCGCTACCCGGTCGTGGACGGCCAGGCCGAGCGCGAGGTGAAGCTGCGCATCATGGAGGTGCTGTTCTCGGACCAGATCCCCGCACCCCGCGACGTGGTGATCATCGCTCTGGCCGACGCGTGCGGGATCTTCCGGGAACTGCTGCCCAAGCGGGAGCTCCAGCAGGCCGCGGACCGCATCGAACAGGTGCGCAAGCTCGACCTGATCGGCCAGGCCATGGCCGAGACCATCCACGACATGGAGATGTGGCTGGCCGCCTCCCGCATAGAAGGCCGCATGTTCTAAAGGAGTTGCTCCGGCTGCGAATCAGATCCGTAAGGCCGGATCATCGATCATCCGCCCCGCACCGTGAGCCTGGCCGCGGAACTCGACTCCTGATCGGCGCCGGGCTGCGGGTTGCGCAGTCCCGGTCGGCGTCAGGCGAGGGCTGTCCAGATGACGAGGTGGACGTCCTCGGGGGTGATCTCGGGGAGGGGGTCCGGCGGGACGTAGGGCTCCAGGCCGAGATGCTTGATGACGCGGAGGATGTTGCGGGCCTGCTCGGCAGGTTCGTCGGCGCTGTTGACCGCGTGCTGGAAGCTGCGGATGGTGCGCTCGGAGTAGGGGGCGTTGATGGTGTCGACGGCCTTGTCGATCTCCTCCTGGGTCAGCCCCACCGGCGGATGCTGCCGAACTATGTCGGCGGCCCGGCTCAGCCGCGGGGGCACCCTGGGTTCCAGATTGGCTTTGTCTGCCATGAAGTTCCAGCGCGCCACGATGTGATCGCGGGCGGTCTGCCAGGCCGCGAAGGCGCCCGCCGCGGCGGTGTCGTCGAGCTGTCGCGGCGTGTCGAAGCCCTTGTGGGGCCGGGCCTTGAACAGGCAGGCCAAGGTCTCCCCCACCACCTCGCCCTCGCCGCCGCCCCCCGCGGCGACGAAGCGGAACAGCGGGCGCGGATGGTCCCCGACACGCGCGCAGAACACGTATCCCGGCGGGCCGTCCGCGGCAGCCATGCCCGACCCTGAGCCCCAGGGCAGCGACACGACCGTGGCGGCGAGGTCGGGATCCTCGAACGCTTGGCGCAGCTCCTGACGGAACTCCTCGCCGGAGAGCGCACCCCGGGCAGTGCCGCCCCGCTCGAACAGGGTGGCGTCCTCGTTGCGGATCCGCTCGATCTCCTCGCGGGTCTCAGTGAAGTTGATCTCGGCTCGGGCGGTCTGGTCGGGCAGTACCTCGGCCACTCCGATGCTGGCCGCGGCTTGGGCGATCTTGCGGTTGAGCCGCTCCTCGAGGCCGAGCAGGTCGTCGAGGCGATCATCGGGAAACACGCAGCGCAGGATCACCTCGGCGTGGTGCGAGCCGATCCGGTCGATTCGTCCGTGGCGCTGCACCAGCCGCATCGGGTTCCAGGGCAGGTCGTAGTTGATGATGTGGCGGGCCTGCTGCAGGTTGACGCCCTCGGCCAGCACGTCGGTGGACACCACGATGTCGTAGCGGTCCTCGTCGAAGCCGTCGGGGGCGTCGGTGGTCTTCGGAGCAAAGCCCCACAGCACCGACTCCTTGCCGGCTGCACCGGCGGCGGCGCCCGACAGCGAGGCGAGCCGGCCCCGGTACGGCGCCAGCCGCTCGTCGGTGTCGGTCACGGCCTCCAGATGCTTGAAGACCCAGTCCACGGTGTCGGCGAAGTAGCTGAAGATCAGCACTTTGCGCCGATCTCGGGCATCCTCGGCGCCGATGCCCTCATCGGCCGACTGGACGGCGATGGCGGCCAGTTCCTCGACCAGGGCGGCCAGGTTGGGGTCGCCGGACCGGCTGACGGTGCGGGCCTCCGCGGCGAACGACCTCAGCGTCCTGCGGTCCCGGTCCACACGCTCTCGCAGGGTGTCGGTGTCGTAGTCGCGGGCGTCGTCGGTAGCGCCGACGATCGCGTCCAGGTATGCGTCGAGCTGCTCGCCGTCCATCTCGTCGGAGTCGGTGGCCGTCCAGTCGGCCAGCGCCTCGCCCACAGCGACGCGCCCGTTGTCGAGCAGCGACAGGAAGGCGTCGTGGCTGCGGGCCATCCGCTCGCAGGTCTCGGCGAAGGCGTGGGGCGACGACTCGAACCGCTTCAGCAGCCCCGACCGCAGCAGCCCGGCGAGCTGGACCTCGTAGGCGTCGACATGGTGGTCGAGGCGGTACTGCGACGGCGAGTACCGGGCCAGGCTGAGCACGCCCTCGTCGGACGGGCCGGCGTCGGCGCCCGGGTCGAGGGCCCGGGCGAAGCGGTCGAAGAAGCCCGGCAGCACCGCGTCGAGGTTGTAGTCCACTTTGCGGACCCGGGGGGTGGGGAACACGATGGGCTGGTCCTGTCCGCTGACGCGGATGGTGTCGTTGGGGTAGAAGCGCCTGACGAAGGACCGGGTGCGGCGCACCGCCACGGCGTCGAGCACGTCGAAGAGGTGCTCGGGCGTGAGGTCGTCGGGGTTGAGGGCCATGGCCCGTGCGAAGTGGTCGCGCAGCGAGCGGATGCCGGCGTCGGCGAAGACGGCGTCGTTGCGCAGGAAGTAGCCGAGCAGGTGGTACAGGTCCCAAAGGCTGTTGTTCACCGGGGTGGCGGTGAGCATGACCAGGCTCTTGGGCGGCGACCCGGCCAGCAGCCGGCGCAGGGCTTGAGCACGCTGGGTGGACGGGTTGCGCAGGTTGTGGGCCTCGTCGATCACCACGAGGGCGTAGTCGTTGATGTCGCGGGCTTCGAGTTTGCGGGCGGCGGCATGGTCGGGGTTCAGCCGGCGATCGGCCATCAGCTCCTCGTAGGACACCAGCTCCATGTGAAGGTTGTGGTCGGATCGGAAGGCCCGCCACGGTCCGTCTCGCAGCGTGGCCGGGGTGATCACCAGTACCCGCTGGCGGCGGTCCTGCGCGGCCTCCCGGATCAGCTCCCCGGCCAGGAACGTCTTGCCCAGGCCGACCTCGTCGGCGATGAGCACCCCGTGGCGCTCGGCCAGGATGCGCCGGGCCCGCCACAGCCCGTCGGACTGGAATCGGGTGAGCTGGATCTGCGGCGCGCCCCCGGCGGCGGCCTCGGCCTCCAGCTCGTCTCCGTAGAACTCCCACAGCATCCGCAGATAGGCGAGCTGTGGAGAGTGCGGCTCGAAGCGCCCCTCGAACAGCGAGGCCAGGTCGTAGTCGGCTGCCTCGTCCCACAGCTCGTCGAACCAGTCCCGCACCCGGGCCACCACGTGGGGCGAGTAGTTTCCCAGGTTCAGCTCCAGATTGGTGGCCAGCCCGGCGTGGGTGAAGTTCGACGACCCTGCGACCACGCCGTGGGAGTGGTCGCCCACCAGGAACGCCTTGCCGTGCAGGAACCGGCCCTCGAGGCGGCGCACCTGCACTTGCGGCGACTGCAGCCATGCCACCAGCCGGCGGGCGGAGGCGTCGGACTCGACGGTGAAGCCGAGGTGGTCGCGCTCGGTCAGGAGGTTGCGCTCATGGCCGTCCAGCGCCTGCCGCAGCCGGGTGTGCGCCGCCCGCTGCGGATGGACCGACTCGGACCGCAGCGCCCGCCGCCGATTCTCGGGCGGGGCCGGCTCCGCGCCCAGCAGCAACCGCACCCCGGTGGCCTGGTCCAGCGAGTCGGCCAGCAGCGAGTAGCCCCCCACGTTGAAGTAGGCGGTGGCGATGTCGACGCCGGCGCCGCCCACGAACCCTGAGGCCGCATGGGAGATGAACCCGTTCAACGCCTCGGCCACCGTTCGCCCGCCCCGATTGAGAGCCAGTTCCGGCTTGGCCTCGCCGGCATTCTCGGAAGCCGTCACCGCGCTCGCTCTCCAGTCAGGACGAGCAGTGCTTCCTCAGGCGCACCCGCGAAGTTCTCGACGGCCCCGAGGTTCTGATCGAAGAGGAGCCTCACACTGGAGCTGCAAGCCGGCGCTCACGCACCGCCGCGAACTCGATCGCGGCCCGGACCTGCCGCTCAGTGAGCTCCGGGAAATCGATGACGATCTCCGACGGCGTCATCCCCGAGGCCAGGTAGTCGAGCACGTCGTAGACCGTGATCCGCGTGCCGGTGAAGCACGGCTTGCCGCCCCGCACCCCCGGACGCGTCTCGATCAGTGAGGTCAGGTCCATCAGCGACATCCTAATGGGCGTCAGCCCAGCGAGCCTCTGTATGAGCGCCCCGTCGGAAGATCGGTCGGGCGTGCCCGCCGTCCGGCAGATGCACCGGTGGTCATTGTCCGTGCTCCCCGACCCCCGGCCCGGTTGGTCGGTCATGCGGACTCCCCCAGCGACGGAAATGGCCGAGCACGGCCGCGTGGCGCTCGGCGTAGTCGACAGTCTCGCTGAACGTCTCATAGATCACGGACAGGTCGTCCTCGTCCAAGCCGTAGAGAAGGGCCACACAGGCGTCCAACTCGCAGATCAGGTCCTCCTTGACCGCCTCATCGTTCGCTGACCCCACCGGCACGCCCACCTCAGCCGCCCACTCCGAGAACCGCTCATCGATTGCCGCCAACCGCCCCGCAATCTCCACCACCCGGTCCCGAACCGGGTGCCCATCCCCGGGGTCAGGAATCGTGAGAAGACTCAACTGTTCGAAAGTCAGGTTCAGTTCCACCGTGCGACGAATCTGCCAGTCGCCGGCCATCGACGACAGGACACCGAGCACGTAGGCCTCATCGCGAGCCGAGCCGGCCGTCCGCAGCAGGTACGGGGCGTGGTGGGCGATCACCCGATCCGGCGGAACCAGTGCCGCAACGATCGTGCGCGTGTCAGTGGATCGTGCCACATTGCGGAAAGTGATACGAGCATGCCGACACGGCAACGTCGCCGAATCGCTCAGCAGCGCTTCCGACAGCTCCGCGAAGGCCGACCTCGCGGTGCGGCTCTGCGACAGCCGCTTCAGATGCAGATGCGTCGTGATGCTCACCGCGTCCACGCTGTCGTAGTAGTCGCCGGTGTCGGGCTGCCAGATGTTGAAGCTCTTGCCGGAGTACACCGGCCAGACCTCGCCCGGCCTCGGCTCACTCGCAACCCGCTCACCGCTGTTCTTCCAGGATCCGGCGATAGCAGGCGAGGACCGCGTCTCGTCGGTCATCCCACTGCCCCGGACGCCCGAAGGTGTCGTAGACCACGGCGATGTCTGCCTCGTCGAGGCCATAAAGGTAGGCGACACAGGCGTCTAACTCGCACAGCGCCGACCCCCCCCCCGGCGGCCGAGTCATCAGCCGTGTCGCTGACTGGAATCCCGACTTCAGCGGCCCACTCGCGGAATCGCCCGTCGCGAGCCGCTAGCCGGGTCGACAGAACGGCCACACGGTCGCGAACCGGATGCCCCTCACCGGGATCGGGGATCGTGAGAAGACTCAGTTGCTCGAACGTCAGGTGCAGTTCCACCGTGCGGCGGGCCTGCCAATCGCACGGCATCGACGACAGTATTCCGAGCACGTAGGCCTCGTCGCGGGCCGAGCCGGCCGTTCGCAGCAAGTACGGGGCCTGGTGGACCAACACCCGATCCGGCGGAATCAGTGCCGCCACGATCGTGCGAGTGTTGGTGGGTTTCGTCACATCGCGGAACGCGATCCGAGCATGCCGACATGGCAGTGTCGCTGGATCGCCCAGCACCTCTTCTGACACCTCCGCGAAGGCCGACGAGGAGGTGCGGCTCTGCGACTGCCGCTTCTGATGAAGGTGCTCAGTGATGCTGTCGGCATAGACGCTGTCGTAGTAGACGCCGGTGTCCGGATCCCAGAGATTGAAGGAGGTGCCCTTGTAGACGGGCCAGACTTCGCTCACGGGTCATCCCTCCGCTCGTCGAGCGCCGTGGCGCCGTCGTCGTTCACGAACCGGTCCCGGTCGCCGGTTGCGTCGAGTTCGCGGACCGGACGGAAGTGCCATCGTCGTTCAAGAACCGGTTCCGGTCGTGCGTCGCGTGAAGCTCCGCCACTGGCCGGAAGCGCCACGTCCGTCGTCGCGGAGGAACCGGTGGCGGTCGTTCGTGGCGTTGAGATCCCCTTGAACGGGCCGGAACTTCCAGCGGCGATAAACTTGTGGGTTCGGTTCGGTTCGGTTCGGTTCGGTTCGGTTCGGTTCGGTTCGGTTCGGCTCGGCTCGGCTCGGCTCGGCTCGGCTCGGCTCGGCTCGGCTCGGCTCGGCTCGGCTCGGGGCAGATCACTGCCATCGAAGCGTGGGTGTTGCTTCATCTTGCGCCACACCCGGAACGCGGCTCGGCTCGGAACTTGCGGGAAGGCCGCCGAGGCTGACCAGCGTCGGAACTCCGACACCGGCACCAGTTCCGGCCCGGCCATCAGCACCTCCCGGTAGTGGACCAGCGACGACGCTGGACCAGGGAAGATGGCTACATGAGGCTCGTCGCTCGCCTCCTCAAGGCCACCCCCTTGGCTCTGCACGGACGTTGAGCTTTCGTGCCACGACGAGAGTGACGGTGTATCGCCCGTCCAGTCCGTCAAACGCCCACTGCTTGGTGTTGAGGCAGGTGGCGACGGAGAGGACCGCGTGACCACTGCCAGAACCACGGTGTAGGAGTTGTGGACCCCCTCGAACACCCAGCCCTTGTGGTTGATGACCGTGGCCACCGACAGCAGGCAGAGATCCCGAAGTCGCCGAGTCTGAGATAGTAGACTCGTTCGTTCGTTCGTTCGTTCGTTCGTTCGTTCGTTCGTTCGTTCGTTCGTCCGTCCCGCTCGCGAGAGCCTGAATCCGCCAGTTGGCCATGCCTGCGTCGGACACGGCCGAGCGGGGCAGCACAAGGCCTATCCTGCCCCCGCTCCGACACAGGGTCAGATTCGCCCAGGAGAACGCCTTGTAGAGATCGGTCTGGCCCGACCCGAGACGAGGGAACGTGGCTCTCAAGACCAGCTTGAGAGCCTCGGCCCGGTCTCGTTCCTCCTCGAACTCGGTCTCGAGGTCCGGGCGCTGAGCCTCCAGGGCGTCGATGCGCGCTCGCCGCCTCGCCACCGGCAGCGAGCGGACGCCCGGCAGGTGCATCCCCCACCAGACCTCGCGGTCCACCACCACCTTCTCCCATGGAGGGTTGCCGATGAGGCAGTCGAAGCCGCTTCTGTCTCCCCGGGCGAACACCTCGGGCCACACCGTCGGATAATGGACCGGCGTCAGCCGCTCAACTGCGGCGCGTACCTCCGGCCCGCCGGCCAAGTTCTTGACCTTCTCCTCGCTGAAGTCGAAGTCGCGGTGGATCGTGACCTCGCCGGCTCTGGCCGCGGTGGCCAGATCGAAGACAGCCTCCGCATACCAGCAGGCGGCCCTCGCCTCGCCGTGGGCGCCCCGCGCTGCTTCGATCTCGGCCTTGTCGGCGTCGTTGAGCCGGCCGAGCCGAGCCAGCGGCGCCTGGCTGCTATCGAGCGAGCTCTCGAGCGGGTGCATGAACAGCGAGGCCTCGCCCTTGGGCGCCACCGCCGCGGCCGCGTCCTCGACCGAGGCCACCCCGGTGAGGCTGTCACCGCAGACGAGGTTGTGGTCCAGGAACGACAGCGGCAGACCGGGAACGAAGGTGTGGACCCAGATGGCCAGGCGGGCCAGTTCCACCGCCACCGGGTTCTTGTCCACTCCGTAGATGCAGTGGCGGGCCACCTGGCGGCGCAGCAGCGAGCTCGTCTCGATCTCGACGCCGTCGGCCAGGTCGCCGAGAGCCTTCAAGGCGGCAGTACGCAGCCGGCTCAGCTCGGCGGTCACCGCCGGAACAGGATGCAGGGCAAGCCACCCCGACAGCCGCGCCTCGATCCGGTCCACCGCAGCCACCAGGAAATGGGCCGAGCCCATGGCGATGTCGGCGCAGCGGAAGTCGAAGAACGCCTCGGCCACCCCGGCGCCGTCGCCCAGCTCGCGACGCGCCTCCAACCGGGCGACATGATCGTCCAGCGCGGGCTCCAAGGCGTGGTCCAGCAGGTGCTCAACCGCGAACGGCTTGGTGAAGTAGGAGCCGGTTGCCTTGCGCACCCCCGAGCGGTTGTGGAAGTACACCGCTCCCGCCTCCGCCTCCACCTCCACCTCGTCGCCGCCGGACGCGGGAACATACTGGTCCTTGCCCTTGACCGACTTGACCGTCAGATCGTCCTGGGCCACCGACAGCTTCGACTCCAGCAGCCCCTCGTAGATCGTGCCGAACTCCCGCACCGACAGCGACCGGAAGTCCACGGGCCCCACGCCCTCGGGGCCGCGGTCCACCAGCACCGCCGACAGGGCCGGGCCGAACTCAGCGTTGGTGAGCCGTATTCCGGCGATGGCCTCACCCGACGGGCTCACCCCGGGGTCGGTCGAGAACAGCCCGCCGTCATAAGGAGGCACCCCCCAATCGCGGTTGCCGCGGTCGACCGCGTCCCACAACTGGTTCACGTCGTCCCAAAGGTCGGTGGCCTCGTCGTCGTAGGCGTCGCGGCCGCTCCGCCGATCCTCGGCCAGCTGCTGCGCCTTCCGCGACAGCGAATGGTCGGCGTAGCGGCCGTTGCTGCGATACGGCAGCAGATCCTTGTCCTCGGCGTAGGCCACGAACAGCAGCCGGAACAGGATCACCATCACCTGCTCGTAAGCGGCGGCCAGATCGCCCTCGCCCAAGCCGTCACCTAGCCCTGAGTTAGGAAGCCGAGCCGCCACCGCCGCAGCCAGCGCCGGAACCGTCTCGTAGTAGACCCTCTCCCGCAGCCGCACCGCCAGATCGGCCACGAAGTCCTCGGATCTGTCGAGGATCTGGTGCAGCGCGCCCCCCTCGGCCAGCGCCTCCGCCGAGAACAGCAGGCACAGATACCCAGCCAGTTCGTCGGGCACCAGCGACAGGTTCAGCTCCACGAACGTCTCGGCGCGGCCCTTGCGGCCGACCCCGGTGTCGGCTTGGGCCGTGTAGAGGCGGATCTCCGCGGATCGGGTCAGGACCACCCAGTCGACGTTGTGCTGATCGGCCAGCGCCAGCGCCCGAGACACCGGCGACACGCTGTCGAACCGGCTCGACGGGGCCTCGAACGGCTCGTCCTCGTTGCAGAAGACGGCCACGGCACGGCTGCGGCCGTCGATGGTGAGCATCGAGGCGTTGATGGCCAGCGCCTCGATCTTGAAACCCAGCCCCTCGACCAGCCGGCGGCCCCGGCGGCCCAGAAGGGGTTGCGACACGCGGGTGGCGATGTCCCAGTCCGCCCGCTGCGGGACGCCGACCCGGAGCTCCTGGGTGGCCAGCAAGCCCGTATTGCGGAGGCCCGGGAACGGCGAGTCCAATTCGCCCATCGCCGCGAGCAGGAACCGGGTAGCGGCGTGGTGGCTCGGCTCGTCCAGCGCCACCGCCGCCAGCCGCTCAACCTGGGACACTTCGATGTCGTGGTGCACCACCGGCGGATCCCCCACCGGCCCGCATGCCGACACCCGCTCGCCGTCGCCGGAGGGGTAGAACGCCAACAGGAGCACAGGGCTGGCCCGGCGGTCCCGGCGCTTGGTCCATGCCTCTCGCAGCTCGGCCGCCCTGGGCTTCGCCGGTGCCCGAACCAGCGCAACCTCCAGCCCGCTCGGAGCGTCCTGAACGAACACCCCTGCCGGGACAAGCCTCGCCGGAAACCCGGCAGGCACCACCCAAGTGGTGGGATCGCGCTCCAAGAGGAAGCCGTCCAAGACCGGAGATCATGCCACACCGCCACCCGGCGCTCCAGCCGGACCGTTCGGGCCGAACGCCGGCAGCAGACCACCGAGCCGATTGTCCTCCAGTGTCGAGAGCACCCGACACCAGCCTCCAGGTGAGAGCCAGGGGGTGGCGCGTGTACGGCGCCACCCCCTTAGGTTCCCCGGCTTTCCCGGGGACTCTGCCCCAACCAGCTTCGGTGAGAGGCCGAGAAGGAGCGCACCGTTCAAGGCTATCGCAGGCAAAATATGTTTCAATGCCATTCCATAGAATATTGTGACCGAGTACGCGGTAGGCGGCTTCGAATGGTCACAGCCTCGGGCTGCTTGAATGAGACAAGAAGGGAGAGGCGGAAGCTGACGCAGAAGAACGACCTCCGATTCTCTGTTCCGCTCTACACGGTAGGCGAGGCGGCGCGCATCGTGGATGTCCCCTCCTCGACGCTCGCGAGTTGGGCTCGGGGATATGTGCGGCACTTCCGAGATCGACCAGACGTGATCGGAAGGCCCGTGATCACTTGCTTCCCGCAGCGAACACGTCAGGAACCCTCACTTCCGTTCGTCGGCTTGGCAGAGGCCCTGGTGCTGGCCGCAGCCCGCAGGAGCGGGGTGCCGATGCAGCGAGTCAGGCCGGCGCTTGACGAACTCCAGCGTCAGATGGGCATCGCGCATGCACTCGCGTCACGTCGGCTCCACACGGACGGCGCAGAGTTGCTGTACGACTACGACGAAGCGTGCCGCTCCGCCGGCTCCGGCCGTGAGCCGACCGATCTGGTTGTCGTGCGCAGCAATCAGCGAGTGTTCGTCGATGTACTCGACAAGTACCTTCGGCGTATCGAGTACGGCCCAGACGGCTATGCCTCGGTCATCCACGTGCCGGCCTACGACCGCGCAGAGGTCGTGGCGGACCCGACCCGATCCTTCGGCGCACCGATCCTCGAGCGAGGCGCTGCTCGGGTGGCCGACGTACTCGACCGGTTCTGGGCAGGAGAGGCTCTCAGCGACCTAGCCGAAGAGTACGGCGTCCCAGCCGACCAGCTCGAGGACGTCGTCCGTGTCACATCCCGCCGGGCCGCCTGATCTCTTCCTCGACCGCAGCCTGGGCAGGATCACGGTCCCCCGCCTGCTGCGAGACGCGGGCTTGAAGCTGCTCACCCTTTCATCGTTATCACACAGGCAGAGGTGTATCACACAGGCACAGTGCCAGCGGACCGGACACACCTCGCCGACCGCATCCGGCGGAACGCCGAGCGGCTGGCCAGAGACCTCAGCGGAGGTGGCCCACCGTCAGGCGCTACGGACTGGGTTGGTGAACTGGGCCGCGAACAGGGGCTCGCTCTAGGGGGGCGAGAGCCACGGCCTGGATCAAGCGATACAGCCAAACGGTGAGGCCCTGGGGTCGTCGCCTTCACCGCGGCAACCTGGTCGCCGAGGCCCCTGGCCGGGCTGCTGAGGCCTTCACCGCGGCCACTCGGTCGCTGCTAGAGTTATCTCAATGGATGACGGTCACTTCCCAGCTTCGGGCTGGCGGTCGGGCGCCGCGCAGCTGGTACCGCCCTTGCTGAAGCGCCCCTACGTTGTGGTGGGAGAGTTGCCGGCCGCGATGGCCGAGCCCGGCGGTCGCGGTGCCCACTACTGGCCGGTGCTCCAGCTCATCAAGGACTGGAACAATCAGCCCGATGTGAGGGAGCGGATGCTGGCCGGCGGGATCCCGGCGGACACCGACGCCACTACGGCGGCCAAGATCGCCGCGGTGGTACACGCCCTGTGCGCGCGCGACGGCCACCCGGTGCCGCCCTGGGTGATGCAGGCGCGCTCCCCCGTGGATGTACCGCTGGTGCCCGCCGCGGATCTGACATCGCCGTTCGGTCAGCGGATGCGCCAGAGCGCCCCGTCGGTGTGCGGCTACCACCGGGTCTACTTCTCGGCGGCGACTCTCGACTCGACGTGATCGCCACCGTAGGCGACAGCCGGCCCAGCCGACGCTTCGACGCCGTCGTTGTCCGGCGCCTCTTGGACGGCTTGTCGTCGCACTTGCGCAGTGCCGGGTCTCACAACCACAACCTCATGATCGTGGGAGGCGCGGCGTTGGCGCTGCTGTGGGATGACCGCCTGACTCGCGATGTCGATGTGCTGGAACACCGCTTCCGGTGGCGGCACGACTCCCCCGCTGGGCGCCACACCGGCGCTGTGGACTTCATCTCCATGCGCATCCCCGAGGAGATAGTCAGCGCGTCTCGGCTCGTGGCGGAGACCGAAAACCTGCCCTGGAACTGGCTCAATGGGGCGGCCGCCATCTTCACTCCCGAGTGCGACCTTGAGCCCCAAGTGCTCTACCGCAGCGACTGTCTCGTGGTGTCGGCCCCGTCTCGGCGCGTCTTGCTTGCGATGAAGCTGCATGCGGGCCGCGAAGTAGATCTCGAAGACGCAGCACGCCTGGCGACAGAAACCGCCACGACTGATGCTGCGCAACTCCAGGCCCTGTTGGAGCACGCCTATGGTTCCGAAGCAGTCACGGCTGACACTGCCAGTTTCGCTGAGCGCGCCCTGACGCTGGCTCAACAGGCACTCCCGCCCGGCCGGCCATGGGCTGAGCGGCCGTCGGGGGAAGCCCGCGACACCGGCCGCGACGTCGGTCTCGGGATCTAGTGGTATGTCGTAAGTACAATTGCGGAACCGTCCCTTCCATCGCGCGAGGTCGGAGATCGAATAGGTCGCGCGACCAAACCGGCGACACACCACTAGACGGGGCCCGCCCCGGCGTGGAACCGTCGCCGTCGCCGGAGGGAGGACCTGGCCGGCCTGCTGAGGCCTTCACCGCGTCAGGTCGCTGTGTGTCCATTTCGCCGGCGGTCACAGGCCGAGGCCTCGGTCGTCGCCTCGTCGCCGGCTGCTGCCGCGTCGGCGGTGTGCTTCCCGATCCTCGAGTTGGGCCACCAGCAGGGCGAGGACCTGACGGTGGCGGCCGCCTTGGAGCGCACGATGGCGGCCACGTTGGCGCAGCGGACCGGCAACAGTTCGCCGTCCACCTCGATGAGTACGGTGTGAGCGTCCTGGGCGAGTTCAGCCTCTAAGGCTGACGAATGCGGTCACGATGTCTTTAGGGCAAGATACTGTGATCCCTGAGCACGCGGTCGTCGCTGCGGTCTCGCGGAGGATGCCGAACCCTTCCAGCGGGAGCAGGGGGGGTGGCACCCTGCAGGCACCACCCCCCTTGTGTGGTTTACCCAAGCAGCTTCAATCGAGAGGCCAACCAGGGCGTACAAGATGACGATACCAAGCAGTCTCAACCTCGGATTCTGGGTGGCGTTGTTCAAGCGGACGTGCGGGAGGAACTTGCGAGATCCAGCCATTTCCATTGGGCGGTTCTAGAGGTTGGAAGACGGTGGGTCGGCGAGGATTAGGGTCTTCAGGTCGCTGTGGAAGTCGAGGGCGTGGTCGCCGCCCTCGCGGCCTATTCCGGACAGGCCGCAGCCGCCGAAGGGGGCGGCCAGGTCTCGCACCAGGAAGGTGTTGGCCCAAACGATCCCGGCCCGCACCGCCCTGCCCACCCGCTCGGCTCTGGATGACGAGCCGGTGTAGACGATGGCCGACAGGCCGTAGCGGGTGGAGTTGGCCAGCTCTATGGCCTCGGCCTCGGTGGCGAACGTCTGGAGGGTGAGCACCGGGCCGAAGACCTCGCTCTGGACGATCTCGGAGTCGTTGGAGGCGGGCTCGACGAGGGTGGGCTCGTAGTGGAGGGAGCCCGCCCGTCGCCGGCCGCCCCAGACGATGGTGTCGCCGGTGGCCCGGGCCCGGTCCACGAAGGCCTCCACCCTGGCCAGATGGTCTGGGTGGACCATCGGGGCGATGGTGGTGGCGTCGTCTCGGCTGTCGCCCAGCACGTGGGCTTCGGTGCGGGCCCTCAGGGCCTCCAGGAACTCGTCGCGGACCGGGGCCTCCACCAGCAGGCGGGTGCCGGCCAGGCACACCTGGCCCGAGTCCTCGTACTGGGCCGCGGCCTGCTCGGCCGCCGCGTCCAGGTTGCAGTCGGCGAACACGATGAGCGGACCCTTGCCGCCCAGCTCGGCGGTGAACGGCACGATGTTGGCCGCCGCGGCCGCGCCGATGCGGCGGGCCGTCTCGGGCGAGCCGGTGAAGCTGATGCGCCGGACCCGCGGATCGGCGGTGAGGGCCGCACCGACCTCGGAGCCGATGCCCTGCACCAGATTGAACGCGCCCGGCGGCAGGCCGGCCTCCACCGTCAGGTCGGCCAGCAGCGACGCCGACAGAGGCGACCACTCGGCCGGCTTGAGCACCACGCTGTTGCCCGCGGCCAGCGCCGGGGCCACCTTCCAGGTGGCCAGCATGAACGGCGCGTTCCACGGGGTGATCACCACCGCCGGTCCCGCCGGCATGCGCTGCACGGTGTGGGTTGTGCCCCGGGCCGGCCAGCGGGGCTCGGCATGCTCCTCGGCCATGTCGGCGTAGAACCGGAAGTTGAGCGCGCCCCTGGCCACCAGACGCTCGCGCATGGAGCGGTGCAGGAACCCCATGTCGAGCGTCTCGACCATTGCGATGTCGTCGTTGCGGGCCTCGATCAGGTCCGCGACCCGGCGCAGGGCCGCCGCCCGCTCGCCCACCGGCAGCCCGCCCCACTCGCGGAAGCCGTCGACGGCCGCGCCCACGGCCCGCTCCGCGGTGGATGCGTCGCCCCGGGCCACATCGGCGAGCTTGCGGTCCCACTCCAGCGGCGAGCGGCACTCGAAGGTCCCCGCCGACGCGACCCGCTCGCTGCCGATCAGGTGATCGACGCTGACCCCCACCCCACCGACGTCGACCCAGTCCGACTCAGTCATCCGCGCCAACGATGTCCAGCGGCGAGTGCGTCATTCGTCGTCATCCTCCACCGCTGACTGGTAGTGGCGGGCGCCCGGTCCCCGTGGAGCGCGTTTGCCGCGGTGCTCCCAGTCGCCGCCCATGGCGGTGGACACCACCTCCTCGCTGTCCGACGGCTGGGCTCCGACGTCGGAGCGCACCGGCTCGGGGCCGGCCACGATCGTGTTGGTCAGGGCGCCCAGACCCTCCACCTCCACGGTGACCACATCACCGGGAACCACCGGGCGCGAGTTGGCCGGCGTGCCCGACAGCACCAGGTCGCCGGGCGACAGCGTGATGGTGCGGGCCAGGTCGGCCACCAGGTAGTGCATGTCCCACTCCATCTCGTCGGTGTTGCCGTCCTGGCGGACGTCGCCGTTGACCAGGGTGCGGATCTGCTTGCCGCGGAAGTTCCAGCCGGTCACCAGCCCGGGTCCCACGGGACAGAGGGTGTCGCCGCCCTTGACCCGCAGCATCGACCCCGCGTCGGTGTCGCGGAAGTCGTGCAGCCCGTAGTCGTTGGACACCGTGTAGCCCGCGATGTAGTCGCCGGCCTCACCGGGCGAGACGTTGCGACACGCACGGCCGATGACGATGGCGATCTCGCCCTCGTAGTTGAGCCACCGGCACGGCTCGGGCCGCACAACGTCGGCGTTGTGGGCGTTGAGGGCGGTGACCGGTTTGTGGAAGTAGGTGGGGGCGGACGGCAGCCGGGTCATGAACTCGGCCACCCGGCTGGCGTAGTTCAGATGGACGCAGAGGATCTTGGTCGGCTGGCACGGCGGCAGGTGCACGGCGTCGGCCACCGCGACCCGCCGGCCGTCGCGGGCCACGAGCTCGTCGTCCTGCCGCTCGACGACAACGGGGTATCCGTCGAGCAGGATGCGGCGGTACTCGGTCACGTCCAGACCTCCTGCAACGCTGTCATGCGGGCCTCAGCCGGTCGCCGCGGGAGCGGCGGCCCCGAGATAGGCGGCCTGCACCTGGGGGTCGGCATGGATCTCGGCCGGTGTTCCGGCTGCGATCACCCGGCCCTGGTCGAGGCAGTAGATCCGGTCGCACACCCCGGTGATGAAGGCCAGGTCGTGGTCGATCACCACCACCCCGGCACCCACCGCCGAGGCCAGGGCGCGCACCTCGTCGATCATGGCCACCGACTCGACGTTGCTCATGCCGCTGGTGGGCTCGTCGAGGAGGATGTAGACGGGCGACAGCGCGGCGGCCCGGACAAGTTCCAGGCGGCGGGCGTTGCCGTAGTCGAGCTCGCGGGCCCGGCGGTCCCGCAGCTCCCACAGCCCGGCATGCACCAGGAGCTGCTCCGCGGAGGGGCGGTCGCCGCCGGGGCGGTGCCGGGACGCGACCAGCGCGGCGATGCTGACGTTCTCCCGGACGGTCAGGGCCGGGAACAGGCGCAGGTTCTGGAACGTGCGGGCCAGCCCGGCCCGGGCGATCTCGAAGGGCTCGGCGCCGGCGATGGGGCATTCCTTGGGTCCGTCGGGGGACTGCTCGGTGAGGGTTGTCGAGCCCTCGGTGGCCTCGACGAGGCCGGTGACCACGTTGAGCAGGGTCGTCTTGCCTGCGCCGTTGGGGCCGATGAGGCCCACGACCTCCAGGTTGGACGCTTCCAGGCCGGCTCGCTCCAGCGCCCGGAACCCCCCGAAGTCGACGGTCACGTCGACGGCGCTCAACTGAGCCGGCTGGGGAGCGGGCGCGGCCGCAACGGGGGCCGGCGCGGCCTCGGTCCGGCCGAAGCGCCTTCGCAGCCAGTGGTCGACCTCCCAGTCCTCGATCAGGCCTCGGGCCCTGAAGATCATGAACCCGAGCATCGACCCGCCCAGCACGATGTCGGTGAGCCCGGGCCTCAGCACGATGTCGAGGACCTCGGCGGGGCCGCCGTCGATCTCGGTGTCGGCGAGATGCCGGGTGGTCTCGTTGACGACGGTGATGAGGGCCACGCCGAGCACCGAGCCGGCGATGCTGTTGCGCCCACCGACGATCAGCATCACCAGCGTGAGCAGGGTGTAGTCGAAGAAGAAACTGGACGGGGCCACCGTCCCGAGTTGGAACACCCGCAGCGAGGCGGCCACCGACACCACCGCCACTGACAGGATCAGCGCCGCCATCTGCCCTCGGGCGGGGTTGATGCCCATGGCCCGGGCGGCCAGGTCGTCCTCACGGGCCGCCTGGGCCATGCGACCGATGCGGCTGCTCTTGAAGAGCCGAGCGACGACGACGGCTGCGACCAGAGCCAGGTAGATCCATACCCGGCTGTCGAGCCCGCGCCCGACCGAGAAGGAGATCCCGTTGCGGCCCCCGGTGAGGTCGGCGTAGGCGCCGCCCACCTCGTGGACCATGAACAGCAGGGCGAGGGTGATGACCGTCGCGGCCACCGCGCCCGACTTGGCGCCCGAGCGGGCCAGGCCCAGCCCGACCACCAGCCCCACGACCACGGTGATCGCTGCGGCCGCGGCCGCGGCCACGAGCGGGTTGAGCGAGACGTCGTCGAGTCCGAGGGGCACGTCGGGGACGATCCGGGCCTTGCGCTCGACCGTGGTGGCCAGCAGGGCGAAGGCGTAGCCGCTGATGGCCGCGAACCCCATGTGGCCGAACGACAGCACGCCGGTGTTGCCGATGTATATCTGCAGGCCGATCACCATGATGGCGTTGATGAGCATCTGCGTGACCAGGATGTCGCGGGCCGGCCCGCCGCCGGACGCGTAGGCGAGCCCGCCCAGCACCAGCACCGCCACGAGCACGCCCGAGCCGAGCAGCTGCGAGCCGGCCCGGCTCGACAACAGGCCCTGCATCACACTCGCCGCCGGACGCGGACGCCGGCGCCGGCCACCATCACAACCGCCGCCGGACGCTGGCGCTGTCCAGCATCACACCCGCTCCGCGGATCTCACGTACACCAGTCCCTGGGGCCGGAAGATGAAGAACAGCGCGATCAGCGCGAAGACGACCCCGTCGGTGATGCCGACGAGGTCCTCGGGCAGCCACGACCGCAGCAGCACCTCCGACACACCGAGCAGGAGGCCTCCGTACACGGCGCCGTGCATGTTGCCGAGGCCGCCGATGATGGCGGCCAGGATGCCCTTCAGCAGCGGGCTGAGCCCGGTGGTGGGGCGGGCCTAGCCGGTGCGCATCAGGAAGAAGATCGCCGCGATCCCGGCCAGGGCGCCGGCCAGTATGAAGGCCTGGCGGATCACCTTGTTGCTGCGCACGCCCATGAGCCGGGCCGCGTCGAAGTCCTCGGCCGCAGCCCGAAGCGAGATGCCGAACATGGTGCGCTGCAGCAGGTAGACGGTCACCGCCAATGTGGCTGCGGTGGCCCCGATCACGGCGACGTCGATGACCTGGATGTTCAGGTCGCCCACCGACCAGACCCGGTCGGCCCATTCCGGGCGGGGGAAGCTGCGCACGCTGGCGCCCATGGTCATGACGAAGATGGCCTGCACCAGGAAGTGCACCGCGAACGACGTCAGCAGCATCGTGAAGTCCGAGGAGCCCCGAACCCAGCGGAAGGCGACGAACTCGACGGCGACCGAGGTGCCCACCGCGGCACCGAAGATCAGCGGGACCGCGGCCCACCAGCCCCACCCCGCGGTGACCACCACCGCGAACGCGACGTAGGCGCTGACCGTGATGAGCTCGCCGTGAGCGAAGTTGACCATGTGCATCACGCCGAAGATCACCGCGATCCCCAGCGCCAGCAGGGCATATATCGAGCCCCGGCCCAGGCCGTCGATCAGGCTCTGGAGGACGTCGATCATGCCTGGGGATCGGGTGTGTCCGAACCGTCGGACACACCCACGAAGGTGTCGAACAGGTCTTCGCGGGCGAGCAGTTCCGATGCCGGGCCCTCTGCCGCGACCTCCCCGGTGCGCAGCACGTAGGCCCGGTCGGCCACCTCCAGCAGCCGGGTGGCGTTCTGCTCCACCACCAGCATCGTGCGGCCCTCGGCCCGCAGGCGGTCGATGAGCTCGAACACGAAGTCGACCAGCACCGGGGCCAGGCCCAGCGACGGCTCGTCCATCAACACGACGCGGGGGCTGCTCATCAGCGCCCGGGCGATGGCGAGCTGCTGGGCCTCGCCGCCGGACAGGTACCCGGCCGCGGTGGACCGCTTGTCCTTCAGCACCGGGAACAGCTCCACCATCTCGTCGAGGCGCTCGGACCGCTCGTCGGCGCTGACGGTCACCCCGCCGATGCGCAGGTTCTCGACCACCGTCATCTGGGCGAACAGCCGCCGGTGCTCCGGCACCAGGGCCAGGCCCGCTCGGAGCATCCGGTCGGGGCTGTAGCCGGTGACCGGACGGGCGTCGAGGAGGACTTCGCCCTCGGCGGGGCGCAGCAGCCCCGCGACCGTGTTGAGCAGCGTGGTCTTGCCCGCGCCGTTGGGGCCGATGAGGCCGACCACCTCGTTGGCCCCGACGGACAGGCTCACCCCGCGCAGCGCCGAGATGGCCCCGTAGCGGGTGGTGAGCCCGGATACCTCGAGCATCGCGGCACACTACCTGAGGGCCGGACCCCGACCCGGTTGGAGAGGCCTAGAGGCCGAGCGAACAGGCGGGACAACGCGGCCCATACGACGCGAGGCCGCGGCCCGAGCGGCCCCTGAGCGCAGCGAACAAGAGCGGGCATGACACCGCCATGACGCGACAGGCTCCCACCTACTTGCGGACGCTCCTAGGACATCCTGGCGGCGAGGGCGGTCTCGCCGTCGACGATCTGGAGGATGTACACCGGCGTGTCGGGCGTGCCGTCGGTGCCGGCGTATCCGATGGTGTCGGTTACGGCCTCGACGCCGGTGAGGCCGGCGATCGCCTCGGCGATGGCGAGGGGATCGGTGGATCCGGCGTCGATGAAGCCCTGGATGGCCACGGTGATGGAGTCCCCGGCGAGGGCGGCGAAGCCCGGCGCGGCGCTGGGCATGCCTGCCGCCGCCAGCCCGGCGTTGAGGCGCTCGTAGCGGTTGCCGCCGGTGCCGTAGCCGTGGTCGGTCCAGTAGACGCCCTCGTTGTTGGGTATCTCGGTGATGCCGCTGACCCCGAACGCGTCGGCGCCGAAGTAGGTGATGGAGTCGATGCCGCGCTCCTCGATGGCCCCGCGCAGCGCGTCGAGCTGCGGGGCGATCATGGCGCTGTAGAGGATCTCGGTGCCGTCGGCCACTCCGGCCACCTCGTTGGCGCGCGACGCGAAGTCGAAGTCCTCGAAGGGCACGTAGCTCACGTCGAGCACCAGTTCGCCGCCGAGCTCTTCGAACTTGGCCGCGAACGTCTCGGGGTTGTAGCCGAAGTACGGGCCCTCCGACGAGAAGGTGATGGCCCGGGTGAAGCCGTTGTCGATGGCGAACTGGGCCGCGGCCTCGGCCTGCTGGGTGTCGCTGAAGGTCGTCATGAACGAGTAGATCGACGGGTCCGGCAGCACCGGCTCGGTCGAGGCCACGAAGATCACCGCCCGGCTGGCGTTCACGGTCTGCAGCACCGCGTCGCCGGTGTCGGCGAACGGCGGACCCAGGATCACGTGAGCACCAGCGTCGAGCAGATCGGCGGTGGCCCGCTGGGCGACCTCTGGATCGCCCTGGACATCCTCGATCAGGAACTCGACCGGATGGCCGTTGGCCCCTCCGACGCAGTTGATGCGGTCGATGAAGTACTGCCCGGCCTCCGAGATCGGGATGTCGGCGAAGCCGCCCACCTCGGACAGGTCCGCCGCGAAGCCGATGATGAACGGATCCCCGGTCGGCGCCGGGCCGCAGTTGTCGAGATCGGCATCAAGGGCCGCATCCACGAAGAGTGCTGAGGGCGCCGAGACCTGCATGTCCTCCTCTTCGGCCATGTCGTCGTCCGACATGTCGTCCTCTCCGGCCATGTCGTCGTCCGACATGTCGTCGTCTCCGGCCATGTCGTCGTCCGACATGTCGTCGTCTCCGGCCATGTCCTCGTGGACGGCGGGCGCCGTCGTGGTAGTGGCGGCGGCGGGGGCCTCAGCGGCGTCGTCCTCGTCGTCGCCGCAAGCGGCGGCCACCAGCGCCAACACGGCGAGCGAAGCGACAAGAAGCTTGTTCAGTCTCATGGGGATCCTCCAGAGATCTTGCGGACTCCTCCGCGTTTCGTCTTGACGAACACTTAGCATAATATCCGTTTGGTAGCAAACGAAATCGAGGTTCCCCCCGCTGTGCAGCATCGAACCGACCCGCGCCTGCTCGACGCCGAGCGCCTCATCGGCGAGCGCCTCGGCGACCGGCGCCTCGACTTCGACTCGATGCTGGCGGTGTCCAACATCTACCGGGCCGCGACCGCGGTGCGCCGCCGGGCCGAGAAGGGCGTGCTGTCGGAGTTCGGGCTGTCCTGGGGCGGGTTCACGACGCTGTGGGTCCTGTGGGTCTGGGGCGAGATGCAGTCCGCCGACCTGGCCGAGGAGTGCGACCTGTCCAAGGGGACGCTGACCGGTGTCGTGAAGACGCTGGAGAAGCGGGGTTTCGTCCAGCGAACGGCAGTCGAGGCGGACCGCCGGAAGGTGACCGTCTCGCTCACCGACGCCGGGCTCGAGGCCATCGAGCAGCTCTTCCCGCGCTTCAACCTCTACGAGGGAGAGATGGTGGGCGACCTCTCGACGAGCGAGAAGCAGGAGCTGGCCGAACTTCTCCGCCGGGTGATCGTCGCAGCCGGCTCGCGCTGAGCCAACGATGAGCCGGTCGTTCGAGCCCCCTCAGGCGCTGGCGTCGATCAGATCCCAGAGCGCTTCGACATGGGCCCGGGCCGTCCAGGTGGAGCCCACCGAGATGCGGGCGTAACGCATCCCGTCGACTTCCGAGGCGGTGATGTAGAACCGTCCGTCGGCATTGATGCGATCGACCAGCTCGCCGGTCGCGGTGTTGCCGCCGACATGGGCGAACGACACCAGCGCGAACGGCGTGGGAGCGATGGTCGTGAGCCTGCGATGGGCGTCTATGCGCTCGGCCAGCTCGCGGGCCCAGCCGGCGTGGGTGCGGATCATCCCGCGCAGACCCGCCGCGCCGAAGCAGCGCAGGACGAACCACAGCTTCAGGGCCCGGAACGGCCGGCCGAGGGGGCCGTGCCAGTCGCGGTAGTCGATCACCTGCCCGGACTCGGACGCCTCGTTGCGCAGGTAGGGCGGCAGGACGCTCAGCGCCTCGATCAGCGGCCGGCGGTCGGCCACCCACATGACCGAGCAGTCGAGGTTGGTGGCCAGCCACTTGTGGGGGTTGAACGTGTAGCTGTCCACCAGTTCCAGGCCGTCCTGGTGGTGGCGGAACTCCTCGCAGATCATGGCCGAGCCGGCGTAGGCCGCGTCGACGTGGTGCCACATCTGCTCGGCCCGGGCGATCTCGCCGAAGCACCGCACCGGATCGACGCCGGTGGTGCCGGTGGTTCCCACCGCCGAGCACACGAAGGCCGGCACCAGGCCTGCGTCCCGGTCGGCGGTGACGGCGGATGCCAGTGCCTCGGGTCGGGCCGCGAACTCACGATCGGTGTCCAGCAGCCTGATGTGGCCGAAGCCGGCCATCCGGGCGCCCTTCTCGATCGAGGAGTGGGCTTGGCTCGACGTGTAGGCCACCATGTCCTTGGGGCCGGCTCCGCTCCGCAGCAGGCACTGCTCGCGGGCGACCACCAGCGCGGTGTGGGTCGATTGCGACGCGCCGGACTGCAGCACCCCGCCGCCCGCACCGGTGGTCTTCCACGCCTGGGGCACGCCGAGGAGGTCGACGAGCCAGTCGAGCACGTGGGACTCGATCTCGGTCGCGGCCGGCGAAGTGGACCACAGCATCCCCTGCACGCCCAGACCGGCTTGAGCCAGCTCTCCCAGGATCGCGGGGGGCGACGACTGGGCCGGGAAGTAGGCGAACCATCCGGGGTGCTGCCAGTGGGTCAGCCCCGGGACGACCACCCGGTCGAGGTCGGCGAGCACCGCGTCGAAGCCCTCGGGGTCCTCGGGGGCACGGTCGGGCAGCTTGGCCCGCACCTCGCCCGGTCGGGCCGGCTCGCAAACCGGCCGGTCCTCCAGCCCGCCGAGATAGTCGACGATCCAGTCGACGAGGGCGTAGGCGTTGCGCCGGAACGCTTCGAGGTCGAGCACGTCTGGCTCCACGACCTGGCCCCCTAGCTGCCCGCGAGCGAGCGCGGGCGGGGGCCAGCGCTCTGCGACGCGGCAGGGTCTCTTCCGCTCTTGTTCGCTGCGCTCACGGGCCGCTCGGGCCACGGCCTCGCTGCTCGCTGCGTCGAGTCGGTCATGGAGTATTGCCTATCCGCTCGGCCTCAGGGACGTGCAGTAGTCGACCATGCGGCGGCAGATGCCGGCGACCTCGGTGATGTCGTCGGTGTACTGCGACGGCTTCATGCAGAACAGCGTGTAGCCGGCGGCCACCTGCGCGTCGATGGCAGCCATGGCGTCATCGACGTCGGCGACCGCGTCAGGAGCGGCGAACGTGGCCCGGGTGCCGCCGATGAGCTCGATCTCCGAGATGTCGCGGCCCGCGGCCGCCAGGCCCTCGGACAGCTGGGCGAGGTCGTCCGCGGTGGGCGCGCCGAAGGGGTGGAATCCGCTGCCGAAGCGAGCCATGCGGCGGATGAGAGCCGGGTGCATCCACTCGCCGCCGAACCACATGCGAGGGCCATCGGGCCGCCAGGCCTTCGGCTCGCAGTACGCGTCGGCGAAGCTGAAGTAGCGCCCCTCGAAGCTGGCGGGCGAGCCGGCCCAGAGCCGAGACATGGCCTCGAGGTGCTCATCGAGGATGCGGCCCCGCTCGCTGAAGGGCACGCCGTGGGCCTCGTACTCGGCCCGCTGCCACGAGGCGGTGGGCTGCACCACCAGCCGGCCCTCGCACAGCAGGTCGATGGTGGCCAGGTCCTTGGCCAGCAGGATCGGATGCCGCAGCGGCGGGATGATGGCGCCGGCCACGATCCGGACCCGGCTGGTGGCCGCGGCCACGGCAGCCAGCGTGGCCACCGAGCTGGGCCACGGCGTCATGGGGTCCTGGTTCCCGATGGCCGCGTACATGCGGGGGTTGCTCATGAGCCCGTTGACGGCTGCGTCGGGGCCGAGCATGGTCTGCTCGCTCACCATCACCGCGTCGAAGCCGCTGTCCTCGGCGATGCGGGCCAGCTCCACGAGCCCCCGCATGTCGCGGGGATCGAGCATCGTGTGGTTCTCGGTGAGGATCATCAACATCTGTGGCTGGGCCATGTCAGCGCTCACGCATGTCGAATGGACGCTGGTGGATGCCCTGGCCTCGCAGCGAAGCGTGGTCATTCCCGCTCTTGTTCGCTGCGCTCACGGGCCGCTCGGGCCACGGCCTCACTCCGCACCTCTCTAACCGTCTCATGAACCGCCGCCTAGCCGCTCGGCCTCAGGTCGAAGGGACCGAGCGCGACCGCGCCGCCGTCGAGGCGGAAGGACACGCCGGTGGCGAAGCGGCCGGCCGGGGCCACCAGGTAGTGCACCAGGGCCGCGATCTCGTCGGGCTTCCCGGCCCGTCCCGCGATGTTCACGGACACGCCGGCCGCGTCGAGCTCGCTGATCACATCGGCGGCCATCGGCGTGTCCACGATGCCCGGATCAACCTGCGTGACCCTGATGCCGTCGGCCCGCCACTCCTTGGCCAGCGCCACCGTGACCGCAGCCAGACCGGCCTTGGTGGCCCCGTAGACGGCGCCGCCCGCGGAGGGCCGCACCGCGTCGACCGAGCCGATCATCACGACAGCCGAGTCATTGCCCGCGGCCAGGTAGCGGTGGGCGAGCTGGCAGAGCCGCAGCGGCGCCCAAAGGTTGAGCCCGACCAGCCCGTCGAAGTACTGGCGGTCCAGCTCGTCGAGAGGGAGCCAGTCGCCCCGGCCCGCGTTGTTGACCAGGATGTCGAGCCCGCCCAGCTCGGCGACGGCCCTGTCGATCACGGCGTCGACGGCCCCGGCGTCGCTGAGATCAGCCGCCACGGGGCGCACCGAGCCCTCCGCCTCGGGAACCCGTCCCGACCGCGACACCGCGGCCACGCTTGCGCCGGCGCCGGCGAGTCGGGATGCGATCGCCGCCCCGATGCCGGCCGACGCACCGGTAACCACCGCCCGCCTGCCGGTCAGGTCGAAAGCTGCATCAGGCACGCCGCCACCCTAGCTATGTGATGTCTTGCTCGAATGCCCAGGGAGCCACGACTCTCGGGCCCGTTCGAGCACTGGCTTGTCACACCCGGATGCGAACATGCGTTTGTTTCAGGTATCCCCCACACAGAGGGCGAGGCGATGTCAGACTGCAACCAAATGACACTGATCAGCTGCGAGACAAATCCGCTCGCCGCCGTTGTCGGCGGGCTGTGCCGCGAACAGGGCCTCGCTAGCGCTGCATGGTCGATCGTCCGAGGCGGAGGGCTTGCCGAGCTGTCGGAACCCGAGCTGATTGCCCACGAGCCGAGGGTTGACAGGGATAGGGTGGCGTCGTGAGGCCCGAGGACTGGCCGGACGACCCCGACAAGTGGCCGGACTCGGAACCACTCGATATGGACTCCAAGCAGGCTGCAGAAGAGCCATTGCAGCTACCGGCCGAATCGATCGACACATCTGACCTTGGAACGGGGCGACCAGCGTGCAGTTGAGTTTGTTGGAATCGCCCGCCGATCTTGTCGAGTCGCCCGACTACTACCGGCGGCAACTCATCACATACATCGGCAACAAGCGGCAACTACTCGATCCGATAGCGGAGGCGCTGAAGACCGTCCAGGCGGAGACGGGCAGGGACAAGCTCCACCTTTTTGACGGCTTCGCCGGATCCGGCATCGTCTCACGGCTGTTCAAGGCATTTGCGGAGCGCGTTGTGTCCAACGATTTGGAGCCGTATGCGCGTGTGGTGGCGAACTGCTTTCTCGCCAACCGCTCGGATATCGATTTGTGTACCGTGGACGACATCGTGGACAGGGCCAACCGCGAAGCCGATGAAGCCACGCCGCAGCGCCCTGGTTTCGTCGAGCGGATGTACGCTCCCGATGACGACTTGGACATACGGCTTGGCGAACGAGTGTTTTATACCAGGCAAAACGCGCAGCGGCTCGATTGGTTCCGGCAGTTCATAGGCCAACAGAATCCGAGAGTCCACGATCTTCTGTTGGGGCCTCTGCTGTCATCCGCGTCTGTCCATGCCAACACAGCCGGTGTATTCAAGGGCTTTTACAAGGACAAGGACACGGGCATCGGCAAATTCGGAGGTTCCGGTGCTGACGCGCTCACTCGCATCAAGGGACAGATACGGCTTCAAGTTCCCGTGTTGAGCCGGTTCGAGACAGGCGTGGAAGTCTACCAGCAGGACACCAATAAGCTCGTATCGGAGATAGGTGACTTCGATTTGGCGTATTTCGATCCTCCCTATAACCAGCACCCCTACGGCTCCAACTACTTCATGCTGAACCTGCTCGTTGACTACGCCGAGCCGGACGACGTCTCAACGGTGTCGGGCATCCCGACTGACTGGAACCGCTCGCTGTACAATAAGAAGAGGCACTCCTTCGACCAGTTGTCCGATGCCGTATCCCGCGTGGATGCTCGCTACGTCCTCATTTCGTTCAACGATGAGGGTTTTGTGAGGATGGACCAGTTGCGGCGCTTTCTGACGCGCATCGGCCATGTGGATGAGCGAAAGTTGAAATACAACACATTTAGGGGCAGTAGGAATCTCCGATCTCGCAGTATCCATGTCAACGAGCACCTGTTCTTGTTGAGGAAGTTCGTCTAGTGGTACGGAAACACGATCTCCGAACGCAGCGAGCCGGAACCGTCATCAACATGACATCGAAGAAGCAGGAATCTGATCTGGGCCGTGCACTGGCCGACGCCGTGAATCGGATCACGGACGGGTTCGATGTGGCGTTGAAGCACACTGCTCAATGGAAACTGGCAGACATCGTGTCGTCTCTGCGCGGCGACTTCGACGACATCGACTTCCACTACCACTTCGAGACATCGGCCATGAGGCCCGACGGCGGCATTCTGTCCATGTTGGACAACGACCAAACGGTGAGGCCCATCCTCATCACCGAGGTCAAGAACCAGGGCACCAACGACTTGAGGCTGACTGAGGGCAAGCCCAGACAGGCCAAGGGCAACGCGATAGAACGCTTGGGCAAGAACGTGATCGGGTTCCGAACGGCGATGATGAGCGAGGCGATAGTCCCATTCGTATGCTTCGGATACGGATGCGACTTTGCGGATGACAGCAGCATCCTGGACCGAGTGTCCACGATCGCCATGTTCGGGCCCCTCAACACGGTGAACGTGGTCAACCAGGGCGAGTCTGGGTCGTTCAACCGCGGCAGCTTCTTCTTCCGAGAGGAGAAGTGGTCGGTCGATGAGATGGCCGATGTCATGTACGAAGTAGCTTCAAGGGCTATCCACTACTACTTCGCCCGTTACGGCGAGGCGGCGTTCCGTGGCTAGTACCGCATGCTCAGGCGTCAGCGTGTCCACAAACCTGAGCATCTTGCAATCTCTCGTCGGCCCACAATGTGAACGTCGTTCATGGCATCTACCCGCGCGAGGCCATGTCCGCCACCGCCCTCAATGCACTGGCGGCAGCGCTGCGCATCGCGGCCCCAGCGGCGGAAGGGCGGACCTACGCCGGCGGCCTCGTCAAGTTCGAGCCATCGGAAATGGGCCGAATCCCTGTGCCAGAACCCGCGATGCTGGAAGAGATGGCGGCGTGAGCCTGATTGATCCGCCCCGGTGGAACGAAGACGAACTCGACGACCAGATTGCCCAAGCACTTGAGGCGTTCCGTCGAGAGCGAGTCACCGAGCCCGTAGAGCAATACCGACACGTCTTCGACGAGTTCGCGGCCCGCGTCAGAACGCTGCTGGCGGTGACAGACAACTTGTCGACACTGCAGGACGCCGCGCCGGAACTGCTCGCCGATGAGGACACCTTAGATACGTTGCGCTACCTGGCAGGACCTCCGATCTCAGCCGACGATCTCAAGACGCTGTCGGGCGCTTCGCTCGCACCGAGTCGCTTGCGGGATGAAGATAGGCGGCGGTACCGACCCCGACTGCTGCGCACAAGTGTCGTGGGGCGTCGTCACCAGCGGTGTGCGGTCAATGCCCCAATTGCCGGGCCGTAGACTCTGGGCTCGGCTCCAGCGAAGAGCGGCTGGAGGGAAGACTCTGCCTCGACCTTGATCGTTCGGTGCCAAACTATTATGCTCGACGGGGTGGCCGAGTTCCGGGGGTTCATGTATCCGCGGTCGCCGTCCGGCGTCGCGGGGATCGTGTCGGCACCCCCCTGGCACTACTCCGGCGACATGCTCACCGTCGAGTACCGCACGGATCCGGACCGGGTCGCGGAACTCCTCCCCGACCTCCTGGAGCCGGCCCCGGACGATCCCGGCGCGGTGGCCGTGGTGTGGGCCGAGTGGCAGAGCTGCGGCGACACCTTCGAGGAGTTGCTCGACCCGGTGAGGGCCCAGTACCGCGAGGTGTTCGCGGTGGTGCGCTGCCGGTTCCGGGGCGAGACCTACAGCCGGGCCGCCTACATCTGGGTGGACAAGGACTTCGCCATGGCCCGGGGACACTTCCAGGGCTATCCCAAGAAGATGAGCGAGATAGCCATGACCCGGCCGGCGACGGTGGGCCGGGCCGGGCCCCGGCTGGAGCCGGGCGGCCGGTTCGGGGCCACGCTGAGCACCTGGGGCCGGCGCATCGCCGAGGCCCGCTTCACGATCACCGGCACCGCGGACACGCCCGGCTTCGTCAACGGCCATCCGATGCTGCACAGCCGCCAGATGCCCGCCATGGAGGCCGACGGCACCGACTCGCTCGACGAGCTGGTCACCATGCGGGGCTACGACGCCGACCTCGGTCCGGTGTACTCGGGCGACGCCGAGTTGCTGCTGCCGGAGTGTCCCACCGAGGAGCTCCACCGCCTGCAGCCCATCGAGGTGATCGGCGGCTACTACCGCCAGGTCGGGATGTCCATGGCCTCGGGCACGACCCTTTGGTCGGCCCCCAACCCCAGGAGCGGGGAGGCATAGACCGTGGAACAGCCCCCAGCGACCCATCCGGCAGGCTCTCTTCGCGCCTTGCGGTCATATGCGCGCAGAATCGCGAAGAAGCAGCAACAGGTCATCCGATGAGCCTGGCTGCCGCCACCTTCGTAGACGGCTACCTGCTGGACCACGGCGACGACGACGCCGACCTGTCGTCGCACGACTCGTTCACCTCGGGCGTGCCCCACGCCACCTTCACCCGCCTGCGCCGCGACGACCCGGTCCACTGGACCCCCGAGGCCGACGGCTCCGGGTTCTGGTCGGTCACCCGCTACCACGACGCCCTGGCCGTCAGCCGCGACGTGGAGACCTTCACCTCCTCCGAAGGCATCCGCCTCGAGGAGATGGACGGCGACGAACTCGAGTCCCGCCGCACGATGATGGAGCTGGACCCTCCCGATCACACCCGGCTGCGCCGGCTCGTCAACCGGGGGTTCACCCGCCGCACCGTCGAGTCATACGAGGACGCCATACGGGCCCTGGCCGCCGAGGTTCTCGACGAGGCGCTGACCGCGGACACCTTCGACTTCGTCACCGCGGTGGCCGCCAGGCTGCCGATGAGGATGCTGGGCCGGCTGCTGGGCACCAGCGACGAGGACGGCCATCAGCTGGTGGAGTGGGGCGACGCCTTCCTGGGCAACAGCGACCCGGAGTTCACCACCCATGTCGTCGACACGGCCGACACCGAGGAGTTCCGGCTGATGCCGTTCCGCAGCCCCGCCGCGGCCGAGGTCTTCGAGTACGCCGAGCGTCAGGCCGCCGAGCGCCGGGCGTGCCCCCGCGCCGACGTGATCACCCAGCTGCTGGCGCCCACCCGCGACGGCGAGCCGCTCAGCGACCTCGAGTTCAAGAACTTCTTCCTGCTGCTGATCGCGGCCGGGAACGACACCACCCGCTACACTATGACCCACGGGCTGCGCACGATGATGCAGCATCCCGAGCTTTGGCGGGCCTGGAGAGCCGATCCCTCCCTCACCCACACCGCGGTGGAGGAGGTGCTGCGCACCAGCGCGGTGACCATGCACTTCCGCCGCACCGCCACCCGGGCCGCCACCCTCGGCGGAAAGGACATCGCCGCGGGTGACAAAGTGGTGATGTGGTTCTGCTCGGCCAACCACGACAGCGACGGCTTCGATGACCCGTGGCGCTTCGACCTGGCCCGCGACCCCAACGACCACATGGCCTTCGGGCGCAACGGCCCCCACCTGTGCCTGGGAGCCTGGCTGGCCCGCATGGAGGCCCGGCTGGTGTACGAGGAGCTGATGAAGCGGGTCGACCGTCTCGAGCCCGACGGCGAACCCCGGTACCTGCGCTCCAACTTCATCGCCGGCATCAAGCACCTGCCGGTGAGGGTGGTGGCCTGATGCCGGCCAACCGAACGGAGGTCCGGCCTTGGGGTCGATAGTGGGTGCCGCGGTGGTGTCGCACGTCCCGCCGCTGGTACTGCCCGAGGCCGACCGCCGCGCCCTCAACGGTGGCGCCGACACCTCGCTGTTCGCAGGCCTGCACGCGCTGCGAGCCGAGCGGCTCGCCCCTGCGGCGGCCGACACCGTGGTGGTCGTCGACACCCATTGGTTCACCACCATCGAGCACGTCGTCTCCGCCCACAAGCGCCGCGCCGGCCTGTACACCTCCGACGAGCTGCCCCGGGGCATGAGCGCCATGCCCTACGACATGCCCGGCGACTCCGAGCTTGCCCATGCCTTCGCGGCCACCGCCGCCGAGCGGGACGACACCTGGGTGACCGCCATCGACGACCCCCTCCTGCCGGTGCACTACCCCACCGTCAACCTGCTCGGCTTCCTGCAGGGCGACGAGCGCTGGGTGTCGATGGGCGTGTGCCAGACCGCCGAACCCGAGGACTTCCTGCTGGCGGGCGAGCTGTTGGCGTCCGCCGTGGCGGGACTCGATCGAAGGGTGGTGATCCTGGCCAGCGGCGGCCTCAGCCACCGCTTCTGGCCGCTGCGCCAGTTCCGGGACCACGAAGCCGCGGATCCCGACCTCCACATCCGCACGCCCGAGGCCGCCGCCGCCGACCGCAAGGTGCTGGCCTGTATGGCCGACGGCGACCATGCCGCCATCATCGACTTCCTGCCCGAATACTCCCGCCACGCTCCCGAGGGCTACTTCGGGCACTACCTGATCATGCTGGGCGCGCTGGGGGGAGCAGCCTGCACCGCGAGGGGCACCCAGTTCGGCCAGTACGAGTCGGTGTCGGGTACCGGTCAGGCCCACGTATGGTTCGACGTGTGAAGCCGTCCCGCAAAGCCCTGGTACTGGCGCACGAGCCGCCCGGTACGAGCAGGCTGGTGGGCGAACGGCTGGCTCAGCGGGGCTACGACGTGCACGAGCACATCGTGACCGCCGACCTTGACCGCCCCAACGACGCCGCGCCCTTCCCCGACTTCGCCGACTACGACCTGCTGGTGCCGATGGGTTCCATCCGCTCGCTTACCAACACCGATGAGATCGACGGCTGGGTCTTCACCGAGGTGGCCAGGGTGCAAGAGGCCCACCGGCGGGACATGCCCATACTCGGCATCTGCTTCGGCGGGCAGCTGCTGGCCACGGCCCTCGGCGGTTCTGTCGAGATCGCGCCGGTTCCGGAGATCGGCTGGTACGGGATCTGCGAGCCCGAAGACTCAGCCGGCGGGGCACGCAACCCGCTGGGGCCCGGGCCATGGTTCCAGTGGCACCACGACCGGCTCATACCTCCGCCGGAGGCAGAGGTGCTGGCGGTCAACGAGTACGCCGTGCAGCTGTTCCGCCAAGGACGCTGCGTGGGCCTTCAGTTCCATCCAGAGGTGACCTACGCCCAAGTCGAGACCTACCTGACAGTGGCGGACGACGAGTACCTCGCTGAGCACGGCTTGAGCCGGACCGGACTGCTGGAGAGCTTGCGCCACCACGAAGAGCGCAACGCCCGCCAGTGCTTCGCTCTAGTCGACTGGTTCCTCGACGAGGTGGCGAACTCAGACCTCTAGACAACCCGGGTCTCTCAAGGTCTCGGCTTCGTCGTATCGTTTGGCCTGTGAATCGACCCCGGCGGGCGTTGGTGCTCGCCCACGAACCGCAGGGCACCAGCGCCCTCGTGGGTGAACGCCTGCGGCAGTGCGGCTATGACGTGCACGAACATGTGGTGACGCCTGACGTGGACCGCCCCAACGACGCCGCGCCGTTCCCCGACGCGGCCGACTACGACCTGCTCGTCCCTATGGGCTCGATCCGCTCGCTCACCAACACCGGCGAGATCGACAGCTGGATCTTCGACGAGATCGAAATGGTGCGAGCCGCCCGTGCGCGGGGCACGCCGGTGCCCGGAGTGTGCTTCGGGGGGCAGCTGCTAGCGGCAGCCCTCGGCGGTGAGGTCGAGAATGCGCCGGCGTCCGAGATCGGCTGGCGCAGAGTGTTCGCGGTGGACGGCACTACCAATCCGGCCGGACCGGGACCGTGGTTCCAGTGGCACTACGACCGTTTCACTCCCCCGCCCGAGGCGGAAGTGCTGGCCGTGAACGACAACGCGGTACAACTCTTCCGGTTGGGTCGCTGCTTGGGCACGCAGTTCCATCCCGAGGTGACCTCCGCCCATTTGGCGGGCTTCCTCACCGGGTTCGACGAGCAGCACCTGAACGAGCACGGTACAAGCTCGGCGGAACTGCGCGAGAGCGTGCGCCGACACGAGGAACGCAACGCTCGCCAGTGCTTCGCCCTGGTCGACTGGTTCCTCGACGAGGTGGCTACGTCCTAGAGGCCAAGGGGCTCGCTAGCCGGGCACCGGCACGTCGAAGCGGGCGGTCTGGGACACGATGTGCTCGCACAGGGCCCGGACCTCGCCCGGGTCGTCGGTGTGCTGGGAGGCCTTGACGCAGAACGTGGTGAAGCCGGCCTCCACCTGCTCGCCGAAGTCGGCCATGGCGGCGTCGATGTCGGCGGTGTCGTCGGCGCCGGAGAAGACCGCCCGGGTGCCGCCCACCATCTCGATGCCGTCGGGATCGCGGCCTGCGGCGACCAGCCCGGCCCGCAGCGCGGCCAGATCCTCTGCGCTGGCCGCGCCGAACGGGTGGAAGCCGTCCCCGTAGCGCACGAGTCGCCGCAACAGCGACGGGTGCATCGACTGGCCCCCGAACCACATCTTGGGCCGGGCCGGTTCGGTCCGCCAGGGCTTGGGCACGCAATACACGTCCTCGAAGGCGAAGCGCGGCCCGGCGTGCGAGGCCGGCGTGTGCTCCCACAGCGCCGACATGGCTTCCAGCTGCTCGTCGAGGATGGCGCCCCGCTCGGCGAAGGGCACCCCCAGCGCTTCGTACTCCTCCCGGTGCCACGAAACTGTGGGCTGCACCACCAGCCGGCCCTCGCTCAGCCGATCGAGGGTGGCCAGTTCCTTGGCCAGCAGAACGGGGTGGCGCAGTGGTGCGATGACCGCGCCCATCACCAGCCTGACCCGCTTCGTGGCCGCGGCCACCGCAGCCAGCAGAACGTTGGAACTGGGCCAGGACGTGGCCGGGTCCTGGTTGCCGGGCGCGGCGTAGGCCCTGAGGTTGACGGGCCGGCCCACCGCCCCGGCCGAGGGGCCGAGGACGACATGCTCGCTGGCCATGACCGCGTCGAAGCCGGCCGCCTCGGCGTCGACGGCCAGGCGCACCAGCCCCGTCAAGTCCCCGGGATCGACGAGGGTGTCGTTCTCGGTGAGGATCAGCAGCAGCCGGGGAGGAACCATGAGGAGTCTCTCAGTGGTAGGGCAGGTACTGCTTCAGCTCCCACTCGGAGAGAGGCTCGTCACCGGTGATGGCGTCCCAGTCGCCGACGACTCCGTCGCCCGCCTCCGAGGTGTAGCGGTCCCACTCGGCCCGCTTGTTGTACACGAAGTTGGCGCACAGCTCCGAGCCGACCGCCTCGCACAGCGCCTCGTCGGCTTCCATGTCGTCGAGGGCCGCGCTGAGGCTGTGGGCGCAGTGGACGTCGGTGTCGAGCTCCTCGAAGCCGTCGGTGGTCATGGGCTCGGGGCACTCCAGCCCACCGGCCACGCCGAGGCGGGCTGCCTGCAGCACGGTGGCCACCAGCGTGTGGACGTTGGCCGCTCCGTCGCCGATGCGGCTCTCGATGCGCATGTGAGAGCCCGCGCCCCGAGGCACCCGGTTGCCGGCGCAGCGGTGCTCCACTCCCCAGTTGGCCCAGTACCCGTTGAGCTGGCCGTGGCGCAGGCGCCGATAGGCGTTCACGGTGGGCGCGGCCAGCGCGGTCATGCCCCGGTGGCGGTGGACGAGGCCCGCCATGCAGCCCCGGGCTAGGCCGGACATTCCGTGGGCGCCGCGCTCGTCCGAGAAGGCGTTGCGGCCGTCGCCGTCCGCGAGGGAGAAGTTCACATGCACGCCGCTTCCCGAGATTCCGGGGAAAGGCTTGCCCAGGAAGGTCAGGTCCAGACCCAGGGGACGGCCGAAGGCGTCGGTGGCGGTCAGCACCGTCTCGCGGGCCAGCAGCCGGAACAGGAAGGCGTCGTCGGCGGCCTGCATGGCGTCGCCGTACTCGAGGGTGAGCTCGAACTGGCCCTCGTCGAACTCGGCGTTGACCGACTCCATGGCGATGCCCGAGGCCTCCGCTCTGCGCACCAGCGCGGTGATCACCCCGGCAGGATCGTTGGCGACGCCGGTGCCGTACACCATCGCGCCGGGCGTGTCGTAGGGCCGGGGGCTGTCGAGGCCGCCGCTGAACACGTAGGCCTCGAACTCGATGCCGACCTTCGGCGTGTAGCCGAGGGCCTCCCAGTCGGCCACCGCCCGGCGCAGCGCCTCCCGCGGCGACACCGGCAGGGCCTCGCCGTGCATCGACAGGTCGCCGATGACCACGCCGGTGGCGTCGTCGTCCCACCCTTGGCGGATGTCGTCGGTGTCGTAGGAGACCTGAGTGTCGGGCAGGCCCTCGAGGAGGTAGCCGCCGGGGGCGGGAACCATGCTGCGGTCGTAGCCCAGCGTGAACACGCAGACGCAGTGGCTGGTGCCCTTGTGGGCCAGCCGTGCGGGCACGTACTTGCCCCGGGCGAGCCCGAGGTGGTCGGGCCACAGCACCCGGACGCGGTCCCAGTCGGTCATGGCATCTCCCCTCATCGTGCGACAGAGATCGTTCGGCCCCAAACAATACTGCGCCGCGAGGCCGCGGTCACGCCGGACCCAACGCCGGGCCGGCGGCGGATCACACCGGCGCCTCGTCCTGTTCGGGGTAGAGGCCGCTGCGGCCCAGGCGGTCCAGGCAGACCTCCACGCTCCAGGGCAGCATGGCGGCACCGCAGCGGGCGTCGCGGTAGGCCTGCTCCAGGTAGGAGGGGCGCAGCATGCTGCGGCCCCCGCACACCTGCAGGGCCACCGAGGCCATCGCGGGCGCCCCCTCCATGACGGTGACCACCGAGGACCAGGCCCGCCGCACCTGCTCGGCGCCGGGATCGATCCCGCACTCGGCCAGCACCCGGTACGTGAGCGACTGGGCCCGGTCGTAGGTCAGGTTCATCTGGGCCCAGCCCTGCTGCTTGATGGGATGGTCCCGCCGGGCCGGACCGGTGCCGCCGTCACCTCGCAGGTAGGCGGCGGTGGCGTCGAGGATGCCCCGCATGAGGCCCAGGTAGGCGAACGACAGCGTCATGTAGAAGTAGGGCCAGCGGGTGGCGGCCTGGTCGAAGGCGCCGGGCGGGAGCCACTCGTTGCCGGCCGGGACCACCGCGTCGTCGAGCACCAGGGTTCGCGAGTCGGTGCCCCGCATTCCGAGCGGGTCCCAGTCCCCCTCGATGGTCGCGCCGGGCGTATCAGCGGGAACGCCCATGAAGCGGATCCGGTCGTCGCCGGGCACCAGGCACACCACGTTGTGGATGTGGGCCGCGCCCGAGAGCGAGGCGAAGATCTTGCGTCCCGTCACCCGGTAGCCGCCGGCTGGGCCGTCGAGGGGCACCGCCCGGGTGGAGTAGCCCGCGGTGGCGCCCGCGGCCGCTCCCTCGGAGAAGGGCTGGCTGTGGATCCTGCCGTCCTCGACGATGCCGCGCCGCAGCTCCGACCGTCGCTCCGCCAGCAACGACCGCTCGGCCGTGGCGAGGTCCAGTTCGTCGGCGATCTGGCCCACCAGGATGGTGGTGGCGGTGTGCATGTTGAAGGTGAGCGCGGTGGTGGCGCAGTGGCGGCCCAGCTCCTCGGCCACCAGGGCGTAGGCCACGAAGTCCCCGCCGAGCCCGCCGTCGGAGGTGGGGATGCACAGGCCGAGCAGCCCGGCGTCTCGCAGGTCGGCCCAGTTCTGGGTCGGGAACGTGGCGTGGCGGTCGTGGACCTCCGACCGCTCGGCGAAGCGCGGCCCGAGGGCCGCCATCCGCGCCACGAGCTCGGCCCGCTCCGGCGTGCGTATATCTGTCGCTACTCCCACGAGCGGACCATTCAAGTCGATACACGTCTCGACTGCGCCATGATGCAACCCGAATCGGCCTATATCGCCCACCTGGGGCCGGAGGGTCCCAGCCCACGACCGCGGTTGAGGAAGTCTCGCACCAGGCGGTTGAACGTCTGCGGAACCTCCGAGGCTGCCAGATGTCCCACACCGTCCAGCACGATCAGCTCGGCGTTCGCCAGCCCGTCGGTGAGGATGCGGGAGTAGGCGACCGGCGTCTCGGCGTCGAGCCCCCCGGCCACCACCAGCGCCGGCGATGCGATCGCGCCCAACCGGTCGCGCACGTCGTGGGCGGGCAGGCATTCGACAGCCGCTCGCAGCCCGGCTGCCTGAATGCGAGCGAAGCCCGCCACCCGCATGGTGAGGGCATCGTCGCCGAGAGTGGGGCCCGCAATGGAGGTCAGGACATCCTCCGCGATGTCGGCGGGGGCAAGCCCTGCGTCGAGCGGGGCGAGCCTCCCGGCGCGCCAAGCGACGGGGTCGGTGCCGTCGAGTCCGAAGGCCGGGCTGGTGTTGGCCAGCACTAGACGGGCGACCCGTTCGGGGCGGCGCAGCGCGGTGTGCAGGGCATGCATCCCGCCGAAGGACTCGCCCACGAGATGGGCCCGGTCGACACCGGCGTCGTCGAGCAGCCGGACGACCGCGTCGGCAATGGCAGTGAAGGTCAGGGGCGCTACCGGATCCGATGCCCCGTAGCCGGGCATGTCCCAGGCGATGCAACGGAACTCTCCGCTCAGACCGCTCAACTGGGGCTCCCACGAGGTCCGGGAGCCGCCGAGTCCGTGCAGGAACACCACCGGGTCGCCCCGGCCGCACTCTCGCCAAGCCAGCGGCCCGTCCACATCCGTGGCACCGGCCGCCGTTCCGGGGACCGACGGCGCAGGCACGGCCGGAACCTACACTCTCAGCCGTGGGAACCGCACCGCTCATCGGCATCTCGGGCCGAACCAGGACCGGCAAGGAGATCAGCTCCACGCTCGACAGCATGCGAGAGCTGGATGTCGACCTGTTCTACTGCAACTACGCCCAGGGAGTGATCGAGGCCGGCGGCCTGCCGGTGTTCCTGCCTAGCAGCGCCGACCCTGCCGACTACGCCTCACGCCTCGACGGGCTGCTCCTGTCCGGTGGAACCGACATCGACCCGGCCCGCTACGGCCAGACGCCGAGCGCGGAGCTGTTGGCTCCCGAGCCGGCCCGCGATGCCTTCGAGATGGCTCTGCTCGACGGGGCGGCTCAGGCCGGAATGCCTGTGCTGGGCATCTGCCGGGGCATCCAGACGCTGAACGTACACGGCGGCGGCACGCTGCATCAGCACGTCGCTCCCCACGCCCGCTTCGACCGTCTTCCCAACTACATAGCCCACCGGGTCGGCTTCACCGAGGGATCCCTGCTCGCGTCCCTGTACGGGCCTTCGATCGAGGTGAACTCGTTGCATCACCAGACCGTCGACCGGGTCGCCGACGGCTTCGTGGTGACCGGTCGCAGCGACGATGGCGCGGTTGAGGGGATCGAATCGACCGGGCGCCCCTGGCTCGGCGTGCAGTGGCACCCCGAGATGATGGACTCTCGCGACCGCGACCCCGTCTTCGACTGGCTGGTGAAGGCGGCTTCAGGCTGAGCAGCCCCTGGCGCGCCGTCCGTCAGGAGGCGGTGCGCTCCACGTGGCCGCCGAAGCCGGCGGTGCCCGACACGCCGGCGGCGGAGCCGAGGCGGTGCAGCGGCGCGGTGTTGCGCGACGGCGAGGGCGAGTAGGCCACCGGCAGGCGCTTCACCCCGCCGATGAAGTTGGATCGCAGGTAGTCGGGCTCGCCGTCGATGCGGATGTCGGGCATGCGCCGGGCGATCTCCCTGAAGGTCAAGCGGATCTCCATGCGGGCAAGGCTGGCGCCCAGGCAGTAGTGGGGACCGCCCCCGCCGAAGCTGATGTGGTCGTTGGGGGTGCGCTCGATGTCGAAGCGCCACGGGTCCTCGAAGGCACGCGGGTCGCGGTTGGCGGCCGCATGCCACATGAGCACCTTGTCGCCGGCGGCTATCCTCACTCCGCCGATCTCGTGGTCGGACAGGGCCTGGCGACGGAAGTACATGACCGGAGAGGCCCAGCGAACGATCTCCTCCACCGCGGTCTCCATGTGGAGGTCGGGGTCGGCCGCGAACTTCTCCCATTGATCGGGGAAGTCGAAGAAGGCCATCATCCCCCGGGTGATCGAGTTGCGGGTGGTCTCGTTGCCGGCCACGCACAGCAGCAGGAAGAACATGTCGAACTCGAGCTCGGTGAGGGCATGGCCGTCGATGTCGGCCGAGAGCAGAGTGGTGACGATGTCGTCCGAGGGCGTGCTGCGGCGGTCCATCTGGAGCTTGTGGGAGTAGCCGAAAAGCTCGGCCGCGGCCTGGATGATGTCGTCGCGGCTCTTGACGAACTCGGGGTCCTCGCTGCCGATCATGGCGTTGGTCCAGTCGAACACCTTGGAGCGGTCCTCGATGGGGATGCCCATCATCTCGGCGATGGCCTGAAGGGGCAGTTCAGCCGAGATGTCGCGCACGAAGTCGCAGCGGCCCTTCTCCACCACCCGGTCGAGAATGATGTCGGTCCGGTTCTGGAGGTAGTCCTCGAGCAGGTTGATCATGCGGGGGGTGAAGCCCCGGTTGACCAGCTTGCGGTAGCGGGTGTGACGAGGCGGGTCCATGTCGATCAGCGTGTGTTCGCTCGCGACGCCCGACACTCCCTCCCTCGTTTCGGGATCGCGCATCTGCGTGCCGCTGTGGGCCGAGGAGAACACATCGGCCCGGCGGTTGACCTCCTTGAGGTGGGCGTGGCGGGTGACGGCCCAGTAGCCGGAACCCTTATCGCCCTCGTCCACCCAGTGGACTCCGGGGTCGGTCTCCCGCATCCGCTCCAGGATCTCGTGGTGCTCCTGGCGCTGGAACATGTCGAAGTCCCAGAAGTCGGCGTCCGCGAAGTCGGCGTCCGCGGCCGGGCAGGAGCGCTCACCGTGGTCCACGGGGCAGACAGCCGATTCTCCGTCGACGATCGTCATGCTCACATCTCCCGTCCGTGGCGACTGGTCGCGGGATTTACCTTCCTAGGAAGATTCCTTCCTGGGAAGATACCTTCGCAGGCTACCCTCTGCAACCCGTCAGGATCGAGCCGTCAGCTGATGGGGCTGCTGGGAACCGTGGCCTGCACGACGGAGGCCTCCACCACCGGCACCTCGTGGCGCTCCAGCGGGCGCATCCACTCCTTGCGGGCCAGAGCCTTCTCGATGTAGGGGGCCAACTCCTCGGCCTTGGCCGTGTCGCGCTCTTCACGTCCGGCCGTGAACTCGCCCAGCACGTCCGATCCGAACAGGCGCAGGCTGTCGCAGATGTCGCTGTGGCGGTTCCTGCCGCCCTGCTGGAGGAAGATCACGTGGTCGATGCCGGACGCCTCAGCCTCCTTGAGCCAGCGGACGGCGTCGGCGGGAGTGCCGATCGTGTCGGAGTAGTCGTCGCCGGCGTCGAGCGCGGCGGCCACCGCATCCTCGAGGGCCGAGCCCCGCTGGGCCTCGTAGCGGTCCCAGATGTCGGAGTGGCCCGGGATGGTGTGGTGCACCACCAGCTGGCGCAGCGCGTAGGCGAAGAAATGGAACCCGTCGAAGCCCCGCCGGATGGCCTCGGCCCGATCCTCGTGCAGTGAGAAGCCGGTGACGACCGCGATGTTGGCGTTGACGCTGTGGCCCAGGGGCACGCACTCGTCGCTGCGGATGATGTCGTAGTAGACGTCGGCCCAGTGCCGGGCCTCGCCCGGATCCACGAAGGCGAACGCCAGGGCGCCCAGGCCCCGGCGGGCGGCCAGCTCGATGGTGGTGCGGTTGGTGCAGGCGATCCACATCGGCGGGTGGGGCTTCTGCACCGGCTTGGGGATCACGTCGCGGCACGGCATCGAGAAGAACTCGCCCTCGAAGCCGGGGTAGGGCGACATGGCCATCATGTTGGCCATCTGCTCGCCCGCCTCGAGGCTCATGGCCCGCTTCTGCTTGGCCGGGATGCCGAAGCCGCCGAGCTCCAGGCGGGTGGCGCCCTCACCGATGCCGAACTCCACGCGCCCGCCCGATATCAGGTCCAGGGTGGCGACGCACTCGGCGGTGCGGGCCGGATGGTTGTAGGCGGGCGGCGCCTGGCGGATGCCGTGGCCGAGGCGGATTCGCTTGGTGCGGGCCGCGCAGGCCGACAGGAACACCTCGGGCGCCGAGCAGTGCGAGTACTCCTCCAGGAAGTGGTGCTCCACCGCCCAGGCCACGTCGATGCCGGCCTCGTCGGCGACTTCGACCTGCTCGATCGCCTCGGCCAGCAACTGCTCCTCGGAGTCGGGGCCCCAGGGCCGAGGCATCTGAAGCTCGTAGAAGACGCCGAATCGCACGGCGGCTCAACCTATCGGCACGGCCACGCCACCCGAAATCCCTGTAGCTGGTGACACCTGAGGTCCTCAACTACAGGGATTTCGCCGCAGTGGCTAGAACTCGAAGCCGGCCATGCCGTAGTAGCCGCTGGCCGCGGTCTTGTCGCTGCGGTGGCGATCCCAGGACGGCGCGCCGGCGGGCGGCTGGGGGTCGTCGCCCAGCACCGTCACCCGGTGCAGGATCCGGGTGTCGTCGTCATCGCCGATGTCGTCCACGATGGAGTGCAGCGTCACCCGCTCGTCCCAGAGGGCCACATCGCCGGGCGACCAGCGCCAGCGGCAGCTGAACTTGACCTGCTCCTGCCAGCGGTACAGGAAGCCCAGCAGAGCCTGGCTCTCGGGCCGGGACAGCTGCGGGACGCGCCGGCCGTGCTGCTTGTTGACGTACAGGCTGCGCCGGCCGGTGCCGGGATGGACCCGCACCACCGGATGCTCGGCCCGCAGCGACCCCTGCTTGCCGTCGTCGTGGATGCACGTCAGCCCTGCCAGGAAGGCCTGCATGGGCGCCGACAGCGACTCGTGCACCTCGTAGCAGTTGATCCACATGGTGTCGCCGCCGGCGGGCGGGCACTGCGCCATGTGGAGCAGCGCGGCGATGGGCGGATGCTCGCTGTAGGTGACGTCGGTGTGCCAGATGTCGGCCTTGGGGGTGGCCGAAGTGTCGAGCACGCAGACTTCGGGGGTGTCGTCGTCGACCTTGTCGATGTAGGGGTGCACCTCCAGCTCCCCGAAGAGAGCGCCGATGTCGCGCAGTTGCTTCACGCTGGGGTTCAGGCCCGGCAGGAACAGCACGAGGTGGGTGTCGAGGGCGTCGCGCAGCGCCGCCGCGACCTGCTCGTCGAGGCCGTCGGGGTCGAGTCCCCGGACCTCGGCGCCCAGCGCTCCGGCCACCGGCGAGACATCGAGCGTCAGCCCGGAGTCGAGACTGGGGGACTTGACAGGAGCGAGGGTCATCGTCCTCAGCGTACCGGCGGCACCGCAGCCGGGCCGACGGGCGTTAGCGCTACCGTGGCAGGCGGCGGGCGAGTGCGGGCCGCGGCGCGACGAGGGGACTTGCAACATGTCGGACCGGAGTCCATGACCGCGTCGATCAGCGATCTGCTCGAGACGAACGGCTACGCGGTGGCCGACGGGGCCATGGGCACCCAGCTCTTCGCCGTCGGTCTCAGCGCCGGCGATCCTCCAGAGGCCTGGAACGTGCATCACGCTGCGGAGGTCCAGGCCATCCACCGCGGCTACCTGCGGGCTGGAGCGGACCTGGTGATCACCAACAGCTTCGGCGGGACGAGCTTCCGTCTGGCCCTGCACAGCCTCCAGGACCGGGTGCGGGAGCTGAACGAGGCCGCGGCCCGCAACGCCCGCATCGAGACTGCCGCCGAATCCGAGCGGACGGGCCGGACGGTGCTGGTGGCCGGGTCGATGGGGCCGACCGGCGAGCTGCTGGAGCCGATGGGCAACATGTCGGCGACGGCGTGCGAGGCCGCTTTCGCGGAGCAGGCCGAGGGCCTGGCTGCCGGTGGCGCCGACGTGCTGTGGATCGAGACCATGAGCGATCTGGACGAGGTGGAGGCCGCAGTGCGGGGAGCCCGCTCGGTGTGCGACCTGCCCGTGACCGCGACCATGAGCTTCGACACCGCCGGGCGCACCATGATGGGCGTGACCGGCGCTGAGCTGGCCGAACGGCTGAGAGGGCTGGGCCTGGCCGCGATGGGCGCCAACTGCGGCAACAACGTCGCCGACACCGAAGCCGCGGTCGCGGCGATCGCGGCTGCATCGCCGGGCACGCCGGTGATCTCCAAGCCCAACGCGGGCGTGCCGGTGTGGAGCGGCGACAACCTGGTCTACGACGGCACCCCCGAAGTGCTGGCCGCCCACGCCCACCGGGCCCGGGCCGCAGGCGTGACCGTCATCGGCAGCTGCTGCGGCAGCACCCCGGCCCACACCGCCAAGATCGCGGCGGTGCTGCGGGGCGACGAGCCCCCTCCCGACATCGAGGCGGCGCCCCCGGCAACGCCGGTGACCGAGGACCGCCTGGCCCGCCGCCGCAACCGCCGCCGTAGCTAGCAGCGCACCTCAATACAGGATGTCGATGGCGTAGCGGAGAGCCCGGTCCAGGTCAGCCCGCTTGGACTCATCGAGGCGCCCGACGGGACGTCCGTCCAGACAGTGCCGAGGAACGGTTACCAGGCTGTCGCAGTTGACTACGCACTGATCGCTGAGCCCCTGCGAGGGTCCGATCTCGACCTCCGATCGGATTCCTCGGATCGTACGGGTCACCGGAGCGCAGACGACCGCGGCAAGGACGGCGGCAGCTGCGTCCCTGGTGAGCACGCACACTGGACGGCGACCCGCCGGCGGGCCTAGATCGGCCCAGTAGATCTCAGCCCGCGCTACCACTCAGGCACAGTCTGAGCAGCGAGTCGAGCGGCGGAACGGACCAGATCAGGGTCGAGGGGTAGACGACGGTAGGCGGCGACAAGCTCTTCATCAGCAGCCCGAAGTGAGTCGGCGTCGATCACCGCCCTGGCACCGCGCCGGAGCAGCTCTGAGCGGCTGGTGCCGAGAGCTTCAGCGATCTGATCCAGCCGACCGACCAGATCGTCGTCTAGTTGAACAAGAACTTCGCGTCGCGCCATAACCATATGGTATAGCATATGGTCGTCAGTGGCGGAACTGGCGTTCCCCGGTGAAGAGCATGGAGATGTTGCGGTCGTCGGCGGCCGCGATCACCTTGGCGTCGTTGACTGAGCCGCCGGGCTGGACGACCACGGCGGCTCCGGCGTCGGCCGCGGCACCGATGCCGTCGGCGAACGGGTAGAAGCCGTCGCTGGCGCAGGCGCCGCCCGCGGCCCGGCCCGCGGCCTTGGCCGAGGCCAGCCGGCCGGCCTCCACTCGATTCTGCTGGCCGCCGCCTATGCCCCAGGCCGTGCCGTCGCGAGCCAGTACCACCGCGTTGGAACTCACGTGGGCGCAGACTCGCCAGGCGAACAGGGCGTCGGTCATCTCGGCGTCGGTGGGCTGCCGGGCGGTGACCACCTGCCAGTCGGCGGGGTCGGCCTCGAGGCGGCGGGGTGACTGCACCAGGAAGTCGTCACCGGATCCGAGGCTGCGCAGTTCCCATGCAGGCTCGTGGCCAGAGTCTGGGGGCGCCTCCAGCAGGCGGGTGTTGGCCCGGCGGGCCGCCAGGCGCTCGATCACACCGTCCTCGTAGCCGGGAGCGATTATCAGATCGGCCTGGGCTGCCGCAACCATCGCGTCAGCCGTGGTCGCGTCGATCACCGCGTTGACCGCCACCACTCCCCCGAAGGCGCTGCGGGGGTCGCAGTCGAAGGCCCGGGAGTACGCGGCGGCCAGATCACCGGCGACCGAGGCTCCGCAGGGGTTGGCGTGCTTGACGATCACCGCGGCCAGTCCGTCGCCCAGGGCGTGGGCCAGCCGCCAGGCCGCCCCGGCGTCCATCAGGTTCAAGTAGCTCAAGGCCGGGCCGCCGTGCTGGACGATGCCGTCGAAGAACCCGGAAGCACCACGCGGGCGGTAGCGGGCGCCCTGCTGGTGCGGGTTCTCGCCGTAGCGCAGCACCTCCGCTCGTTCCAGCTCCAGGCCGATCACTGACGGCAGGTCAGCATCGGACCGTCCAGGCGCTGACTCTACGGGCGGCGCTCCGGCGAGCCGGCCCGCAGCTGCCGCAGCCTCGTCGAGTGGAGTCGCCGTGCGCGATGTCGCTTCGAACCAACCGGCTATGGAGGACTCGTAGGCCGCAGTGTGGGCGAAGGCCTTCTGGGCGAGGCGGCGGGAGGCGGTATCGGACAGCCGCCCGGCCGAGCGGAGTTCGGCCAGGACCGGCTCGTAGTCGGCCGGATCGACCAGCACGCCCACATGGGCGTGGTTCTTGGCCGCGGCCCGCACCATCGTCGGGCCGCCGATGTCGATCGTCTCGATCCCCGGCGACGCCTCGAACGGGTACAGGTTCACCACCACCAGATCGATCACCTCGATGCCGTTGGCCTCCAGCTCGGCCCGATGGTCGAGATCGTCGCGGTCGGCCAGGATCCCGCCGTGGATGCGGGGATGGAGGGTCACCACCCGGTGTCCCAGCATGGTCGGCGAGCCCGTGTAGTCGGCTACGTCCACAACTGGCATGCCCGCGGCCCCGATCGTCCGGGCCGAGCCTGCGCTGGCGATCAGCTCCCACCCGAGTTCCACCAGCCCCGCGGCCAGTTCGACCACGCCCGTCTTGTCGTAGACGGAGACCAGCGCCCGCGGCGGTCCATCCATCGCGGCCATTGTCTATAGCCCGGCGACGATCTCCACCATCAAGTCGCCGGCCTCGGTGGGGTTCTGGCCCACCCGGGCGCCGGCGGCGGCCAGCGCCTCCATCTTGGCCGCGGCGGTGCCCTTGCCGCCCGACACGATGGCGCCGGCGTGGCCCATCTTCTTTCCCGGCGGGGCGGTGACCCCGGCGATGTAGGCGGCCACCGGCTTGGTCATGTGCTCGGCGATGAACTCCGCGGCCTCCTCCTCGGCCGATCCGCCGATCTCGCCGATCATCATCACCGCCCGGGTCTCCGGGTCGGCCTCGAAGGCAGCCAGGCAGTCGATGAAGCTGGTGCCCGGCACCGGGTCGCCGCCGATGCCGACGCAGGTGGTGACCCCGATGTCCTGCTGCTGCAGCTCGTACAGAGCCTGGTATGTGAGGGTGCCCGAGCGGCTCACGATGCCCACCGGGCCGCCCGGCTTGGCGATGTGCCCCGCGGTGATGCCGATGTTGCACTGGCCCGGGGTGATGATGCCCGGGCAGTTCGGGCCCAGCAGCCGCACATCGGGATGGTCGCGCCGCAGCTTGTTGAACAGGAACGCCTCGTCGTGGGCGGGCACGCCCTCGGTTATGACGACCACCAGCTCCATCTGAGCCTCGGCCGCCTCCAGCACCGCTACCCGCACCCCCGGCGCGGGGATGAACACGCAGCTGGCGGTGGCGCCGGTGGCTGCCGCGGCCTCCGCGACGGTGGCGAAGATGGGCACGCCGTCCACGTCGGTGCCGGCCTTGCGGGGGTTGGTGCCGGCCACCACCTGGGTGCCGTAGTCCCGGTTGAGCAGGCCGTAGTAGCGGCCCTGGGAGCCGGTGAGCCCCTGGTACACGACCCGGGTGTTGCGGTCCACGAAGATGCTCATGGCTGCACCGGCCCGGCTCCGGCTCCGGCCAGCTCGACTGCCCGGCGGGCCGCGTCAAGCATGGTGGGCTCCATCGTCAGGGCGTCGCTCAGGTGGGGCTCCAGCAACTCGCGGCCCTCGGTCGCGTTGGTGCCGTCGAGGCGGATCACGATGGGCGAGTCGATGTCCACCCGCCGGGTCGCCTCGATGATGCCGTTGGCGATCTCCTCGCCCCGGGTGATGCCGCCGAAGATGTTGATCAGGATCGACCGCACCGCGGGATCGTTGTTGATCACCTCCAGCGCATTCGACATGACCTCGGCGTTGGCCCCGCCTCCGATGTCGAGGAAGTTGGCCGGCCGGCCCCCGACCTGGTTCACGACGTCGACCGTGCTCATGGCCAGGCCGGCGCCGTTGGCGATCACCCCCACCGAGCCCTCCAGGCCCACGTACTGCAGCCCCTTGGCGTGGGCGGCCTGCTCGCGCTCGTCGCGGGTCTGGGTGGCGTCGTAGGCGGCGTAGTCGTCGTGGCGGAAGGTGCTGTTGCCGTCCAGGGTGACCTTGGAGTCGAGCAGAACGACCTCGCCGGCGGAGGTGACGATCAACGGGTTGACCTCCACCAGGTCGGCGTCGGCGTCCACGTAGGCCCGGTACAGCGTCTCGAGGACCGCGGCCACCGCGTCCGCTACCGCTTCGGGGATGCGGGCCGCCTCGACCCACTGGCGGCAGGCCTGCTGCGACAGCCCGTCCACCGGGTCGATGTGGATGCGGGCGATGGCGCCGGGGTCGCGCTCGGCCACCGTCTCGATCTCCACGCCTCCCTCGGCCGACAGCATCCCCAGGTGCTTGCGGGCGGAGCGGTCCAGCGTGAAGCTGGCGTAGTACTCCTCGGCTATGTCCGACGCCTCCTCGATCCACAGGCGCCGAACGATGTGGCCCGAGATGTCGAGGCCCAGGATGTCGGAGGCATGGCCGCGCACCGCGTCGAGGTCGGCGGCCAGCTTGACGCCCCCCGCCTTGCCCCGGCCGCCGGTGTGGACCTGGGCCTTGACCACCACCGGCAGCCCGAGCCTGGTGGCCGCGGCCACAGCGTCCTCGGGCGACGACGCCACCTCGCCCGAGGGCACAGGGAGCCCGTATCGGGCAAACAAATCCTTGCCCTGGTGTTCGAACAAATCCACGGGAGGCGATACTAGGCCGCGATGCCTGTCTCGAGCGGACCCCAGCCGAGCTTGCGGGCTGCGGTGATGGTCGGCCTGGCCGGCGTGGTGGTGGCGCTGGGCCTGGTGGGGGCGGTGCTGCTGCTGACCCGCACCGGAACCGACGTCGAGATCCGGCTGGGCGACCGCGACTTCCGGGACATGGAGATCGGACGGATAAGCGCCGAGATCGACGACCGGGGCCCGATCCTGTTCGGCGACGTGGCCGGCGGCAGCCTCGACATCATCCTGCAGCACGTCGGGGACGATCCGGAGACGGGATGGTTCGCCTTCGAGGCCCGGCGGGCGGGTCAGAGCCGCGACTGCTCCTTCCGGTGGCGGCCCGAGGAGGCCGACTTCGTCAACACCTGCGACCCCGACGACATCGTCGACGCGACCGGGACCGGCGTGCGCCAGTTCGAGGTCGCCGTCGTGGACGGCGACGTCCGGGTGGAGATCAACCCGCCCTGAGGCGCACACTTGGAGGCCCGATGGCTGACGTCAACCCCACAGATCGCATCTTCCTGCGAGACGCCCAGTGCCGATCCTTCGACGCCACCGTCGTCGCGGTCGACGACGACGGGAGAGTGGCCCTGGACGCCACCGCCTTCTACGCCACCAGCGGGGGCCAGCCCCACGACAGCGGATCGTTGAGCTGGGACGGCGGCTCGGCCGCGGTGACAGACGTGCGGGGCCACGACGTGGTGTGGCACACCCTCGACGGCGACGCCCCGGCGGCGGGCGCGGCGGTGCACGGCGAGCTCGACTGGGAGCGCCGCCACGGGTTGATGCGCACCCACACCGCGCTGCACATCCTGTGCGGCGTGATCTACAACACGTGGGGGGTCTCGGTGACCGGCGGCAACATGGCTCCGCTGTCGGCCCGGATGGACTTCGAGTTCGATCCCCTGCCCGAGGGGTTCGCCGCCCAGGTCACGGAGCTGGTCAACGCCGAGATCGCCGCCGACCGCCCGATCGAGATCTCGTTCCTGCCCCGGGCCGAGGCCCTCGCCGACGACGACCTGATCCGCACCAAGGTCAACCTCATCCCCGAGTCGGTGCAGGAGATCCGGGTGGTCGACATCGTCGGGCTCGACAAGCAGGCCGACGGGGGCACCCACCTGCCGTCCACGGGCGAGGTGGGCCGCTTCGAGGTGGTCAAGACCGAGTCGAAGGGCAAGGCCAACAAGCGCCTCCGCATAGCCCTCCACGACGCCTGAGGTTCGAGCCCTGTCACAGCAGAAGGCGCGAAAGATATTGTGAACCCTGGAGGTTGGCGAGACAGGACCATGGATATACAGTGAGTTTCATGGAAGTTGCGATTATCTCAGTGATGGGGGCTGGGCTGCTCGGATTCCTCGGCATCCTGGTGCAGCACCTTCTCAACCAGAACGCCAGACGCGCCGAAGAGCACAACGAGGCGCTGGACGCCATTGCCAAACAAGGCCGACGCAGCGAGGAACTGCACCGCGAAGCCATGGCCGCCATCGCCGCACAAGGCCGACGCAGCGAGGAACTGCACCGCGAAGCCATGGCCGCCATCGCCGCACAAGGCCGACGCACCGAGGAACTGCACCGCGAAGCCATGGCCGCCATCGCCGCATTGGATCGCGAGCACCGCGAGCACCGGGAGAAGCTGCACACCGAGACGACGACCCAGATCTCCGAGCTGAGCGAGCGGACCGCCGTGCTCGAAACCAAGATCCTGGACGGCCGGCAGCGCTGATGGCGTCCTCCTTGGTCCGCTGGTGGCGCGACGCGCTCGGTGGCTGTGGTGTCAGCGGGGTCCAGCCCTCAGCCCGTCGAGCTGTCGACGGCTACGGGCTCGACTCACTCCCGCAGGGCTCGGTCATCGGGCCGCACCGCCCGAGTTCAGGTCGTAGCTGGCGATCGTGCAGCCGACGGAGAAGATCGGGATGGGCGCGTAGAAGTGCACTTGCCCAGTCGAGCCGGCTGCTGCCCCGCTGACGGCGACGAAGGTGCGGATCTCGAAGCCGCCCTGGCCGGCGTCGGCGTAGACGCTCCCGTCCTCGTAGTCGCAGAGGGCGTCGCCGTCGTTGCGGCACCACCGGTCGAGGAACTCCCGGTCCCAGGTCTCGTTGATCTTGCCTGAGTCGGGGGTGGCCGGCCAGTGCGATATCCCTCCGGTGCCTACCAGCGCGATGCGCTCGGTAGCCAGGTCGGCCGCTCGACGCAGGGCCTGGCCGAAGGCTCGGGCGCGGTGCAGGGGAGCCAGGGGCGGTCCTTGGCAGTTGATGTTGGTCGGGACGATGGGCATGTCGAAGCGGGGGGTCAGGAAGTGGAGGGGGACGGCGATGCCGTGGTCGAACTTCCACTCCTCGGCGTACGCGACGTCGACGGTGTGCATCACCTCGGCGATCAGGCGCAACGACAGGTCGCTGTGGCCGGGGGCTCGGAACTTGTCGATGCCGAGCCAGGCCGAGTCCTCTATGGGGCCGTCGTAGTAGTCGGCCATTCCGATGGCGAAGCTCGGCATGTTGTCCATGAAGAAGTTGGCGAAGTGCTCGGCCGCTACGACGATCAGTGCGTCGGGCTCGGTGGCCTCGACGGCCGCTCGCATCTGATCGAAGGCGGCGTAGAAGGCCTCGAGGACTTCGGGGTCGGCCTGGTCGGCCCGGCCGGTGATGCCAGGGGCATGGCTGCAGACTCCGGCATAGACCAGCGGCATCAGGCCCCTCCCTCGGGCGCATCTGCACCTAGTAGAGGGTCATGTTAGCTTCCGCACGTCAACCCCCGGTCGGCGGAATCGTCGACTCTTGGGACTGCCCATGCCTCACATCATCATCGAGTACTCGGCCAATCTGGCCGACCTCACCGACACTGACGCGCTGATGGCCGCGGTGCACGCCGCCGCCCTCGACGACGGTCTCCCCGCCCTGTACGGGCTGCGCACCCGAGCCGTGCCCCGCGACCACTACCGGATCGCCGACGGCGACCCTTCCTACGGGTTCGTCTGCCTGACAGCGCGCATCGGACCCGGCCGGGAACCTGAGATGGTCCAGCGTTTCCTGAACCGGCTGATCGATACCGTCGACGCCGTGCTGGCTCCGCTCCAGCCCGACCATCCGGTCGCCATCAGCGCTGAGGTCCAGCTGATCGACCCGGCGCTGCGCATCAACCGCAACCACATCCGCACCCATCTCGCCCAGTCCGACAGCTGAGACGGCTCTTACGCGGCTGGCGGCCCGCTCAGATCTTCTCCAGGGGGGCCCACGACAGCAGCAGGCGCTTCTCGCCGACGCTGCCGAAGCGCACTGAGGCCTCGGCTTCGTCCCCGGCGCCGGCAATGTCGATGATCACGCCCTCACCCCACTTGGCGTGGCGCACGTCGTCGCCCACCCGCAGGCCGATGCGGTCAGCGCCCGAGGGTGAAGGCCGAGGCTGGCGACCCGCCTCGATTGCCCGCTCCACCATCTCCTCCTGGTTGTCCGACCGCCGATCGACGGCTCGCCTACCGCTGTCCTGCGGCTGCACGCCAGCGGTGCGGTTACCGACCCCGGCCGACCGTCCGTCGGAGGTTTGCGACGAGCCGTAGCCTGATGCGAATCCGGCGCGGTATCTGCTCTGCCGCACCCGCGGGCTGACAGTCATCTCAAGGTTCTCTTCGCGGATCTCTCTGAGAAACGTGCTCTGCCGGTTGTACTGGCGGGTTCCGTGCAGCCACCGGCTCGTCGCGTGGACCAACGTGAGACGTGTCATTGCCCGTGTGATCCCCACATAGGCGAGACGGCGCTCTTCCTCCATTTCCACAGGTTCGCTCAACGCTCGGAAGTGAGGAAACACGCCGTCCTCAAGACCAACGATGTACACGTCGGGGTATTCCAGACCCTTGGCTGAATGCACGGTCATCAGCGTCACGGCCGGAGCTGTCTCATCGATGTCGTCGGTGTCTGCAACCAGCGCGACAGCCTCCAGGAACTCGTCAAGGGTCTCATGCTCACCCGCCGAACCGACCAGTTCTGCGAGGTTCTCAAGGCGCCCGGCGGCTTCTACCGTCTCCTCACCTCGCAACTCGTCGAGATAGCCGGAACGCTCCAGCAACTCCTGCAGGGTCGCGGCAGGAGACGCCTCCATGTCCCTAACGTCCTCGATCAGTTGAACGAAACCGCGGATCCCGGATGACGCACGCCCCGTCACGCCCGCGTCATCACACAAGCTCAGCGCCTCGAAGAAGTTGACGCCCAACTCCGAAGCAAGCCCGTCGATCTTCTCGACAGATCTGTCCCCCACCCCACGCCTGGGAACGGCAAGCGCACGTTTCGCGCTCAACTCGTCGGCAGGGTTGGCAACCACCTTGAGATACGCCATCGCGTCGCGGATCTCGCGGCGGTCGTAGAAGCGGGTGCCGCCCACCAGCACGTAAGGAACATTGGCAGCGACCAACTGCTCCTCAATGGCGCGGGACTGAACGTTGGTGCGGTAGAACACCGCCATCTCGTCCCAGCGCATCTGGTCATCGTCATGGCGCCTGACGACCTCGCTGGCGACGTAGCGGGCCTCGTCAACCTCGTCGCTCGCAAGGTACTTCACGACCTTGAAGCCGTCACGCTGGTCCGATTCGAGTTCGAGCGGATACCGGCTTTCATTATGGCTGATCACATCGTTAGCCGCTTTCAGGATGAAATCGCGGGGACTGCGGTAGTTCTTGTCCAACAACACGATGCGCACATCGCTGAAGGCCCGCTCGAACTCAAGGATGTTGCGGATGTCGGCGCCGCGGAAGGCGTAGATCGACTGGTTGGGGTCACCGACCACGGTGACCGTGCGCAAGCCGCCGTCGCTGGACGCGGATGTGTCGCTGCCGTCCTCAGCGGCTAGGTCATCGTCGCCAGTTCGCGCCAACCGAAGGCACATCTCGTTCTGCACCGGGTTGGTGTCCTGGTACTCATCGACGAATAGGTGCCTGAATCGGTTCCTCCAGCGGCCCAGCACTTCTGGATGGGATCTGAAGAGTTCGACAGTTCGCTGCAGTAGGTCGTCGAAGTCCATGGCGGCTGCCGTCACCAGACGTTGCTGATACAGCTCGAACACACGTCCGATCTTCTTCTCGTGTGGTCCGGTCGCGCTCGCGGCGAACTCGGCCGCAGAGATGTTGTTGTTCTTGGCGTTGGAGATGGCCGCGTGCACCGACCGAGCCGGGAACCGTTTGGGGTCGATGTTGAGGTCGCGCATCACGTACCCACACAGCCGCACCGCGTCGCTCTGGTCGTAGATGGTGAACCGCTTCGGGTAGCCGACATACTCGGCGTCCCGGCGCAGAAACTGAACGCACGCCTTGTGAAACGTCGACACCCACATGCTCTCAACCACGGGCCCGACGAGAGCACCGACCCGCTCTCGCATCTCGCCCGCGGCCTTGTTGGTGAAGGTGATGGCCAGGATCTCGAACGGCGACACGCCGTGCTGCTCAATCAGGTATGCGATGCGCCGAGTGATCACCCGGGTCTTGCCCGACCCGGCCCCGGCCACCACCAGAAGCGGCCCACCCGTGTGGGTGACCGCCTCGTACTGGGCCGGGTTGAGGCCCTCCAGAATCGCAGACTCCGCCATCGCCGGCCACCCTACTGCGGGCGTCCGACAGCGCCGGAGCGCTCGTCGACACCTACCGGTAGCGTGCGGCGGATGTTCCGCAACGCTGGAGCGCAACTGTCATGAGCCGGCCGTTCCGCTTCGGCTTCAGCCTCGACGGGCTCGACGATCCTGACGAGATCGCCAGGCGGGCCCGCTGGGCCGAGGACGCCGGGTACTCGTCGGTGGTCGCGACCGACCACTTCGACGACCGGCACGGCCCGCTGGTGTCGTTGACAGCCGTCGCGCTGGCCACCTCATCGCTGCGGGTGGGCACGATGGTGCTGGCCAACGACTACCGCCATCCGGCCGTGCTGGCCAAGGAGTTCGCCTCTCTCGACGTGATCTCGGGCGGGCGGCTGGAGGTCGGCATGGGCGCGGGATGGATGGCCTCGGACTACGAGCAGGCCGGCATCGGATTCGACCGGCCCGGAGTGCGCATCGAACGGCTCGACGAGGCGGTCTCGGTGCTGGAGAGGTGCTTCAGCGAGGGTCCCTTCGACTTCGAGGGGGACCACTACAGGATCTCGGGACTCGAGATCCTCCCCGAGCCCGCGCAGAAGCCCCGCCCGCCGCTGCTCATGGCCGGCGGCGCCCACAGGATGCTGGCCCTGGCCGGACGCCGGGCCGACATCGTGGGGATCAACCCCAGCCTTCACTCGGGAGCCATCGACGAGCACGCCGGCCCCACCGCCACCGCGGAGGCCACCGACGCCAAGCTGGCCGTGGTGCGGGAGGCCGCCGGGGACCGCTTCGACGCCATCGAACTCCAGACCCGGGTGCATCTGGCCGTGATCACCGACGACGCGAACGGCCTCGCAGCCGCGGCGGCTCCGGCCTTCGGGATCACCGCCGAGCAGGCCCTGAACTCACCCCACGCCCTGGTGGGAACGGTGGACGAGTGCGTGGACACGATCCAACGCTGGAGGGAGCGCTGGGGCGTCTCCTACATCTCCTTCATGGGCGGCTCCGCCGAGGAGATGGCCCCCGTGGTCGAGCGCCTCGCCGGCCGCTAGCTCCACGGCTTCTCAAGAGCCCGCGCGGCTAGGCGGGTTCGGGGTCGTCCGAGAGCACTTCCAGGAACGGCGTATACCTGTAGACGCGGTAGCGCTGCCGGCCGGTCAGCTCGGCGATCATCCCCAATGAGGTCATCTGATCGAGGAGCCGGCCGACGGTGGTGGGAGTCGAGCCCAGCCTGGCCGACGCGTACTTGATCGTGACGATCGGCTGCTCGGCCAGCATGCGGACGAGAGGCCTGCAATTCCCGTCTGCTGGAATTAGACGGCCCATACTGGACCATTATTCTAGTTTAGAGCAGTTTACTGGAATTAAGTGCTTGTGCTGGTCCACTACATCGCGGACTCGCGCTCCAGCCCTCGGCCGGTAGCCTGCCGGGCGTGGAGGTCGCCGACTCCGTCCTCGACCTCGTGGGGAAGACGCCGCTGGTGAGGATGCGGCGCGCCGTTCCCGACGCCCGCTGTGAGCTGGTGGCCAAACTGGAGATGCTCAACCCGGGCGGCAGCGTCAAGGACCGCCCCGCCATCGCGATGATCGACGCGGCCGAGCGCGACGGGCTGCTCGAGCCCGGCGGCACCATCATCGAACCCACCTCGGGCAATACCGGTGTCGGCCTTGCCATGGTGGCCGCCCAGCGGGGCTACCGGTGCATCTTCGTGATGACCGACAAGGTCAGCAGCGAGAAGGTGCAGCTGCTTCGGGCCTACGGCTCCGAGGTGGTGGTGTGCCCGGTGGCGGTGGCCCCCGACGACCCCGACTCCTACTACTCCACCGCCGAGCGGCTCATGGGCGAGACGCCTGGCGCCTACCAGCCCAACCAGTACTTCAACCAGGCCAACCCGCGGGCCCACGAGCAGACCACCGGGCCCGAACTCTGGCGCCAGACCGGCGGGCGCATCACCCACTTCGTGTCGGGCGCCGGCACCGGCGGGACTCTCAGCGGCGCGGGCCGCCACCTCAAGGCGCAGAACCCCTCGGTGCAGGTGATCGCGGCCGACCCCGAGGGCTCGGTCTTCAGCGGAGGCTCGGGACGGCCCTACCTGGTGGAGGGCATCGGCGAGGACTTCTGGCCCGAGACCTATCACCCCGACGTGGTGGACAGGGTCATTCCCGTGTCCGACCAGGCCTCCTTCGACATGGCCCGGCTGGTGTCGCACCGCGAGGGGCTCCTGATCGGCGGCTCGGGAGGCACCGCGGTGTGCGCGGCTGCGGAGGTGGCCCGAGACTGCGGACCCGACGACGTGGTGGTGGTGCTGCTGCCCGACTCCGGGCGCGGCTACCTGTCGAAGGTGTTCGACGACGACTGGATGGCCTCGCACGGGTTCCTCATCTGCGAGCATCCCTGCATCAAGGACGTGCTCGACGCCAAGGAGGACGTGCTGCCGCCGCTCGTGTACGTCAATCCCGGCGACCCGGTGAGCCTGGCGGTGACCCGCATGCGCGACAACGGGCTGAGCCAGCTCCCGGTGGCCAAGGGCGAGATGCCGCTGGCCGCGGCCGAGGTGATGGGATCGGTCCACGAGCTGCAGCTCATGGCCCTGGCGTTCAGCGGGGACCTCCTGGGCCAGCCGGTGGAGAGTGTGATGAGCAGGCCCCTCGAGCAGATCGGCATCGGCGAGCCGGTGGCCCTGGCCGTGGCCAAGCTGGAGAGGTCGCCGGCGCTGCTGGTGCTGGACGGGGGCCGGCCCCGGGCGGTGGTGTCCAGCACCGACGTTCTCGGCTACCTGTCGTCCAACGCCGACGACCGGCTCTCGCAGGGACAGCTGCTGTGAGCGAGAGCACCGCTGTGGGCCACGACATCCTCGCAGCACTCTCGGGCCGGCTCTCGCAGGGACAGCTGCTGTGAGCGAGAGCACCTGGGGATTCGAGACCCGGGCCATCCATGTGGGCCAAGAGCCCGACGAGGCCACCGGCGCGATCACCGTGCCCATCCATCTGGCCACCACTTTCGTGCAGCCGGCGCCGGGACAGCACCGCGGCTACGAGTACTCGCGCACGTCGAACCCCACCCGGGCCGCGCTGGAGCGCGCCGTGGCCGGACTCGAGGGCGCCGCCCACGGCTTCGCGTTCGCCAGCGGCATGGCCGCCGAGGACGCCCTGGTGGGCCTGCTGCACCCCGGCGACCACGTGGTGCTCGGCAGCGACGCCTACGGCGGGACCTTCCGGCTGATCGCCGGCATCTACGGCGAACGGGGCATCGAGTGGTCGGCGGTGGACCTGACCGACGCGGGCGCCCTGGCCGGCGCCCTGCGGCCCGAGACCCGCCAGGTGTGGATGGAGACGCCCACCAATCCCATGCTGGCGGTGGCTGATGTCGGCGCGGTGGCCGACGCGGCCCACGCTGTGGGAGCCACCGTGGTGGTGGACAACACCTTCGCCACCCCGTACCTGCAGAACCCGCTGGCTCTGGGCGCCGATGTGGCGGTCCACTCCAGCACCAAGTACCTGGGCGGCCACTCCGACGTGCTCGGCGGCTTCGTGGCTGTCAACGAGGACGAGCTGGCCGAGCGGCTGGCCTTCGTTCAGAACGCGGCCGGAGCCGTTCCCAGCCCGTTCGACTGCTACCTGCTGCTTCGGGGCATCAAGACCCTGGGCGTTCGCATGGACCGCCACTGCAACAACGCCCGGGCCGTGGCCGAGTTCTTGGACGGCCACCCGGCGGTGGACCGGGTGCTGTATCCGGGGCTGCCGGACCATCCGGGCCACGGCGTCGCGGCCCGCCAGATGCGGGATTTCGGCGGGATGGTCTCCTTCATCCTGCGCGGCGGTGAAGCCGCTGCGGTTGCCGCGGTCTGCTCGACGAAGGTGTTCCTGCTGGCCGAGTCGCTGGGCGCGGTCGAGTCCCTGATCGAGCAGCCGGCCACCATGACCCACCTGTCGGTGGCCGACTCTCCCCTGGCCGTCGATCCCGGCTTGATCCGCCTGTCGGTCGGCATCGAGACCATCGACGACCTCCTCGCCGACCTCGACCAGGCCCTCAGCTAGCGGCCGAACTCCCGGGCTGACCCCAATCGCGGCCGGCAGGAACTACCCGCTTCTCGTCGGCACAGACGTAGAGCCGGGTCCTGTCCGCGAATGCCCTCTCCACACAGGTGCCGCCACCGAAGCGAGCGATGGACGCAGGTGGGATGCAGTGCTGGCCGAAACACCACCCGTGTCCCACCAACCCGGCCCTCGCCATGCCCAAGAGGGCCTCATCCAACTCGACGGCTGCTAGACCTCCGCCGCATCGACGCTGGCGCGCGCCAGATAGTCCGCTGTGCGTGCGGATCGAGGCAGCGGGAAGAGCCGTCCGAGTCGGACGTGATGTATCTGAGACCCCGACGAACGGGCGGCGGCGGCTTATTCGCTGTCCGGTGATTCCTTGCGCTCGACTTGCAGCTGGTCGTTCAGATTCAGTTCGCTTACTGCCTGACGGAGGTCCGTCTCGAGGCTGGCCGCCAGGTTGCCGCTGGCGTCGGCCTGCAACTCCACTCTCACAGAGAGGCTGTCGCAGGCATGTAGCTTGGGCAGGACCTTGGTGCCGAAGCGGTTCCAGGCTGTCGGCGGGAGCGTTCCTGTCACTCGCAGCGTGGCCGTGGTGGGGCTCGTGGCAGGAGCAGGCTCGGCGCCGGGTGGAACGGGTAGCCCGCCTCGGATCCGGATCAGATGCCCCCGGACAACCACGATCGCCGCTCGCTCAAGCGGGTTAGGCTCAGCCCCTCAGGGCCCTCTGGTTCGGCCGTGCAGGAAGGGAGAGACCGATGGGACCGGAAGATGCAGACGACGGCGGCGACGGAGCCGCGGCGCAGGATGCTGCCGAGGAATCGGTGCCTCGACTGGAACCGATCTCCCCGGTGAACCCTCAGCGCCCGACCGAGCGCCGAGAGATGATTGCCGTGGCCAAGCAGACGGTGGCGGCGGCCCGGGAGCGCCGAGGGCGGCGGCAGGGCAACGGTTAGGGAAACAGCCTGTTCCAGTGCAGCCCAGCGAGGCCCGCCAACACCAGCGTGATCCCCGCCATGCTCACATATAGCCAGTACCGGCGGGCGTTGACCTGTACATACAGTTGAAGGACGTTCTCGTGACCCCACAGAGCCAGGTCGCGGTACACCAAGTTGTCTGTGGGGAACAGGTCAACGTCGTCGCCCCGTGCTACCAGCGTGTACGGGCTGTCGCCGAACGGACCTTCCGGGCTTCGCAGCACTTCCGGCACGGCGGCGAGGTTGACGAGTACTCCCCCGCCGATCACGAACACCCACAGAACCGACGGGCGGGGCGAAGGCGACCCCGTCGGGAAGCTGGCCAGGCCGGTGCCCGCAGCGATCACCGCCACAGCGAAGAACGCCATGGCTCTAGTCCGAATGCGTTCCAGTTGGGCGTCCAGTTCGGCTCGCCAGCGGATTACTTCCTCATAGGCCAGCCGATAGGCGACCCGTGGTTTGGTGGTCGGGTCCGGTTCGTTCACCGGGGCGGCACGCTACCGGCCCGCCGCTGGCGGTCGCTACCCCCGACGCCACCCCCGGAGAGGTCGCTGAAGCGCTTGATGGGCCGCTAGCTGACCCGCTCCGGCCTTCGGCTTCGGTCGGCACCACCCAATATAGGCCTCGTTCAATGTTTCTAATGAATCAGAATGTGATCATGGACAGTTTCGCCGACGATGGAGCGATAGGCGTAGACCAGGCAGGCCTGAATGTCCTCGGGCTCCAGAATCTCGTACTCGTCGAGGATGGTCTCGACGCTGTCGCCTGCGGCCAGCTTCCCCAGGACGTGCTCGACCGCGAACCGCATGTCGCGGATGATCGGCTTGCCGCCGAAGATGTCGGAGCGCACGGTGATGCGCTTCAACAGTTCGTAGTCGTCGAGCGGCGGCCTCGTCTCGGTGGCATCCATGAGAGGAACGCTACCTCGCTGCCAGCAGCATCGCGTCGAGGAGCCGCTTCTCGTCACTGCCGCGCGGGTACAGCGCGGACAGGGCGTTGGCGAGGCGCAGGAAGTCCGGGCCGCGCTCCTGCTCAGCCTGCAGCAGGGCCCGCAGCGCCTGTGTGCGGCCCGAGCCTTGCAACAGCATGGCGGCGTGGATGCGGTCCAGCGTGGTGGCGTTTGAAGCGGCGTCGAGATCGCCCAGTTCGCCAGTTGCACCGCGCCGGCGGGCACGGCCGTGAACCTCCGGTGCCGCATCGGGGAACAGGCTGAGCTGCGGGTCGTAGGCGGCGGCAGTCTCGAGCCCGTCGGCCAGCACACCGGCGCCCGCGTCCCCGAAGAGCTGCTTGCCGCGGTCTCGCACCGGGATCAGCCGCACCCACCAGCAGGCCGGCCATGATCGTCTTGCCCGCGCCGGCGTCGTCGGCCAGCAGGAACCGCACGCTGGGGAGCTTCAGGAAGTGCTCGAACACCGCCTCCAGCTGGTGCGGCAGCGCATCGACGTTCGCGATCGAGAGACTGAGGCAGGGATCGAACTCGTGGGCGATGCTGAGCGCGTAAGCGTGAAGGCCCAGGCGCAGATGCCGCCCGTCGCCGTCGAAAGTCGGAGTGGGGTCGATGATCTCCAAGGCCTCGATGTCGGCCGCGCTCAGCGTCACTTGGCGGAACTGCTGTGTGCGCTGGCCGACCAGGCCTGCCTCCATGTCTCCGTCGCTGCCCGCGCGGACGGCGACGACCCGCATCGGCTCGTTGAATGCCCGTCCCCTCAAGATCTGCCCATCCCTGATCGCGCCGGGTGGGTTCATCGGCGCTGCTCCGCTCAACTCCTAGACACGCCGATCACTACTAAGAGTGGGGATCACGCCCACGAATGTCCCAAGCAGGTTGCAATCGTCTGTGAGCCTCGTGTTATCATGCGGGCGTACCATTACACCGGCGCCTAGGCTTCGGCTCCAGTTGGGGTCGGGGCCGAACGCCACCCCCTACGGTCGCCTACTAGGCGGCCGTAGCTGCGTTTGAGGGGGCTTCTTGGGGTCGGCGGGCAAGGCATCCCCGTAGGGCTGTGGGGCTATGATCGGAGGCTGGCCCAGCCGCAGGAACGACCATGTACATCTGCTATGTAGACGAGTCGGGCGGCTTCGAGGCCCCCAGCCAGGCTCCCGGCGCTACTCCTTTGATGACTTTCGCTGGGCTCATCATTCGGACGGAGTCACTCGCAGCTCTCACCGCCGACTTTCTCGGCCTCAAGCGTCGCTTCTACCCGGGGTTGCGAACCGTGCGGAATCTGGATCTCGTTCTCAGCGAGGTGAAGGGATCAGAGCTTCGCAGGAGAGTCCGGTCGCAGAGCAGGGAGAAGCGACGTCACTCCATCGGCGTTCTGAATTCAGCTGTCGATCGCATCGAGCGCTACGACCTGCGTCTGCTCGGGCGGGTCTGGATCAAAGACCCCAATCAGGCACTTGATCCGCGGGCGAGCTACACGTTCGCGATCCAAGACATCGCGAGGCACTTCAATCACTTCCTGGAGTCCAAGACCGATTGGGGCCTGATGGTGTGCGACGGGAGAGCCCACAGCCAAGACACTCAGGTCTCCCACTCGATCTTCACCCTCAAGCACAAGCAATCAGGCGACAAGCTCTCGCGCTTGGTCGAAGCACCCGTCTTCGGTCGCAGCGAGAACCACGTCGGATTGCAGCTTGCGGACATCCTCGCATCCGGCCTGGTCTTCCCGATAGCAGCACGCGTCTACTGCGCGGCCCATGTCAGCGGCATTCACACCCATCGGGACTATGACGTGCTGCGAACCCGATTCTCGGCGCGTCTACGCCCCCAGCAGCACCTGTACCAAGACTCGGACGGGCGCACGCGAGGCGGGATCGTCGTCAGTGACAAGCTGGGCAAGAAATCCTCAAGTCTCCTGTTCAAGCCGCCCGCGCCA
>Ga0209020_1000254_pt1 | contig 70099 bp, 59 predicted proteins | sample PinacodermBB_FD_187298 | JGI IMG/M metagenome (GOLD analysis project Ga0209020, IMG submission 187298) | Host-associated microbial community of the marine sponge Aplysina aerophoba from Gulf of Piran - sponge pinacoderm, lysed by bead... | ecosystem: Host-associated > Porifera > Sponge >... | reverse complement strand
CGGCCGCCTGCCGCGCGTGCTCGGCGCGGCGATCGGCGTGGGTGTCGGTGTCGGCCTGCTGGTGGCGCTCTTCGAGCAGGTCGTCGTCGAGATCATGCTGGAGAGGCTCTTCGAGTTGCCGCTGTGGCAGCAGGCTCTCGGACCGTTCGTCGGGCTCTGCGCGGCGGCGCTGCTGCTGCGCCTCGTGGGAGGGCGGGGAACCACGCCGGCCACTTCCGACGAGTACATCAAGGCATTTCACGAGCGCTCGCCGCGGCTGCCGCTGCGCCAGCTTCCCGCAAAGCTGCTTGCGGGAGCCGCGACGATCGGTTGTGGCGGGGCACTGGGTATGGAGGGCCCGTCGATCTACGCGGGAGCCTCCGTGGCCCACAACCTGCAACGCCTCCTGCAGCGCTTCCTGCGCCGCGAGGAGATACAGATGCTGCTCACCGCCGGTGCCGCCGCCGGCGTTGCGGCAATCTTCCGAGCGCCGGCCACGGGCGTCATCTTCGCTCTGGAGGCCCCGTACCGCGACGACGTGACGCGCCGGGCACTACTGCCCTCGCTGGTGGCCTCGGCGGTGAGTTTCCTGATGTTCGCCGTCGTGTTGGGCGACACCAGCCCGGTCTTTCCCGGTCTGGCGGGAGACGCGCGGACTCTGGCGATCGTCGACCTGTTGGGTGGTGCGCTGGTGGGTGTCACCGCGGGACTGGGGGGGCGGGGGTTCTCGGCGCTCGTCCGTTGGGGCAAGGCCCTGCCGGGCCGCTTCGGGCCGGTGCCCCGCATCGTCGCCACCGGAGGCTTGCTCTGCGGTTTGGCATTCGCCACGAACGCCCTCTTCGGGGCACCCCTGAGCCTGGGTCCCGGCGTGCGCTCCGCCGAATGGGTGCTCGACGTGCCCCGGGGGGTCTGGCTCATCGTGGCGCTGTTCGGGATCCGGATCGTAGCCACGCTGGCGACGGTGGCGGCGGGCGGTACAGGAGGATTGTTCATCCCCCTTGCCGTCCAGGGCGTGTTGATGGGGACGGTGGTGGGCATTCTGCTGGACCACAGCGAGACGGGTCTGTATCCGACGCTCGGACTCGCGGCGTTCCTGGGCGCGGGGTACCGCGCGCCGATCGCCGCGGTCATGTTCGTGGCCGAGTCCAGCCAAGGCTCCGCATTCGTGGTACCCGCACTGGTGGCGGCGGCCGTGGCGCAACTGGTGGCGGGTCGAGCCGGCGTTTCCTCCCACCAGGCTGCCGAACGCCTCGGGCACCTCGAGCGCCGCTTCATGCTGCCGATCACCTCGGTGCTCCGGACCGACGTCCTGACCGTTCCACCCGATGCGACGATCTCGGAGTTGATGACCATGCACGTCCTCGGCCGGCGCGAGCGTGAGGTGGCGGTGGTGGAGGGGCGCCGCTATGGCGGGATGTGCGGTCTGGATCAGATCGGCGACCTGCCGCGGAGCGAATGGGACTCCAGGACCGTCGGGGAGATGGCCGCGACGGACCTCCCGGTGGCGAATCCCTCCTGGACCCTCCGTGACGCCGTGGCGGCGATGGACAAGGCGGACGTCGAGATGCTGGCCGTCGTGACCGCCGACGGTTCGTTCGTCGGCCTCGTGTTGGAGGACGACATTCTGAAGCTCGACGAGATCCTGGAGGAGACCGGCGGCTGAGAGGTCCCGGGAGGGCCGGCAACCCCTCGCAGGGGCGCTAGGTCTCGCTCAGCGAGACAGTGGCCGGCCGTCGGGCACTAGGCGTCGGAACTGTGCGCACACCACGACCGGTGATCATGGCCCGGGAGCGCCTCACACTCGGGACAGGGCTCTTCGTCATCCTCGAAGAGTTCATCGAAACTGTCGCTGGTCTGCTTGAGAGCGCGGGCTTCCTCGTAGCGCCGGTGGCGTCCCTTCTTCACAACCAGAACTCCGAACTCGCTGGGCCGAGCGCCGCATCTCCGGCGTCCAGCTCTGTCTGTTGGCGAGAAACGCCGTTACCGCCGCGCGTTCCCGCGGGATTGAGCATTCTAGTGCGGTGCACCCGTCCACCTCCAGCATATTCCCCGGGCACGGGGCACGGCTCCGGCAGAGGTGCCGCGAACGCGACCCGTGCTGCTCAGAGCGGAAGCCCGGATCGCTGCTCGATACGCAGTTTGCCCTCCGGCTCCAGCGCCACCGCTGCCTTGCCGGTCATCAGCTCCTCAACCCGAGATCCGTAGCGCTCATAGCGCCAGCCGGCCCCAAGCCGCGCCCCCGGCTCCGCCTCCAAGAACGCGGCCAGATCGGCTCGGGTGGCGACGAGTGCTGGGTCCAACTGGTCGTCCCGGGCGACCTGCGAGAGCCAGGCGGACACCAGCGAGACGACCGGCTGGAGGTGTGACCTGTCGGGACCTCTCGAGTTCCGGGGCACCTGCGGTGGCTTGAGCCGCGCCTTGTTGATGACCTCCAGCAGTTCGGCTCCCGTGGCGGGGGACATGGCCCGGGAGTCCACCCCGCGCACCGCAGCGAGCGCGGTCTGAGAGGCCGGCGAGGCCTGCACGACCGCCGCCAGCGCCAGATCGCTGAGCACGTAGCGAACCGGGAGATCCAGTCGCGCGGCACGACTCTCGCGCCAAGCCGCCACCGCGATCGCCATTGGCTGGGACCGCCGTGGCAGCCTGCGAAGCTCTCGCACTCGCTGCCAGGCGTCCTCGGGCCGGCGCGACGCCGCTTGTCGGATACGCAATACCTCGCATTCCTCCTCGCACCACCCCAACCGGCCACGGTCCTTCAGGCGGTCGCGGAGGGCCGCCCACAAGGCCGGCAGGTGGACCACGTCGCCGGCCGCGTACTCGAGTTGTTGCGGCCGCAGGGGCCGTCGCAGCCAGTCGGTGAGCCGGTCGCCCTTGGCAACGTCGATATCCAAGAACCGGGCGAGCAGGTCACGCAGCGATGCGGAGCGTATCCCGCAGAATCCGGCCGCCGTCTGCGTGTCGACGAGGGTTGCCGGCACCCGGCCGACTGCATGTCGCAGGATCTCGAGGTCCTGGTCGGGAGCATGCATGACCGCTGTGGCCGAGCTGTCGAGCAGTGCTCCCAGGGGTTCCAGCGAGGCGGCGAGCGGGTCGAGGAGGATCACCCGATCCGCCCAGGCCAGTTGCACCAGACCGAGGCGGGGATAGTAGGTCTGTTCGCGGTGAAACTCGGTGTCGAGCGCGTAGCTCGGCGCGTCGCAGGCCTCGGCGACGAGTTCGACGAGGCGCGCCTCGTGGGTCACCAGTTCGTAGTCGCTCAGGAGTCGGCTCCGTTCATGACACGCCGAGTTGCACCGAGCCCGAAGCGGCTCCGGCAGGATCGGGGTGGCCGCCTACCGGCGCCCCTGGTGCCTGCGGTGGATTCGGCGCCGCAGAGAGCGTCAAGGTGTGCAGGTCATGCGGCGTGTCGACGTCCTGCAGGGTGGTGGGGTCGTGCACGGTCACCAGCCGCGCGCGGACGTGGTCAGCAGCGGCGCGCAGGCGGCGTTCACCCGCATCGAAGAGCGGCTCGAGGGAGTGCAGGCATTCGCGCCGCCACACGGCGTGGGCCGGCTGTGGCCGACCGTCGAGCAGCGGCACGACTGCGTCGATGTCCTCGCGGGTGTGCCTCAGCAGTTCGCGCACTGTCGCGGCGTCGGCGCGAGGCAGGTCGCACGCCAGGACGGCGACCCACTCCCCCACTGCCGACCGGAGCGCCGTGAGCAGCCCACCCAGCGGACCCTCACCGGCGTCGTCGTCTCGTATCGCCCTGAAACCCAGCAGGGCGAGGCGAGGCTCGTCGCCGCCGATACTGAGCAGTTCGACTGCCCCGGCTTCGGCGAGAGCAGCGCGAGCGATCTCGGCCAGGGGGCGCCCTTGGAAAGACGCGAAGGCCTTGTCCCGGCCCATGCGCCTGCTTCCGCCGCCGGCGAGCACGGCGCCGCTGAACTTCGTCGCGGGACTCTCAGGAATCGAACCGCTCCGGCGACCATTGGGGATCCAGCTGCACCAGGAACTGCTCGCATCGGTGAGCCTCCTCCTGCTCCCCCAGTTCCGCGGCGGTGCGCGCCAGACCCGCCAGCGCCAGCAGGAACCCGCGATTGTGCGGATGTCCCCAGCGCACGTACCCCGAACCGCGCCAACCGCTGTGACGGAGCCGGTCCAGGCCTCTGTGATAGCCGACACGGAAGCAGGCGTAGGCCTCCACCGTGTCCCGGGCCTCCTGGCCCAGCCGAGCCCAACCTTCCAGGAACTGGGGCCAGCGGGAGACGACATCGCTGATGAGGGAGTGCCTCTCCGCGCCGGGCGCGGCCAACGCACGCGCCAGCTGGGCCAGCGCCTCGGTTGGTTCGGGGTCCAGCACCGTCTCCGGCGGTCCGGACCGGCTCAGCGAGATTGGGACGTCGCTCACATGCGCTCCTTGCCGGCCGGCTCTCGGTGGGCCTCGAACCGGGGCTCGCCGGCAGCGGTCATCCCCCGGTTCATTGGACAGTTGCCCGCATTATCGCACCGGCTGCGGGACGCGACGGAGCTCTCGCAGGTCTCCGGGCACGCGGACGAGTCGCAACACGTCGGTGCTGCGGCTCGCCGGATTGATGCCGGCAAGAACCGCGACGAGATCACCGGCGCGCACGTGCCCCGATTCCGTTGCCGCCTCCACGGCGTCGGCCACCCGTGACTCGTATGCGGTCTCGCTGGCAAGGCAGATGGGTTCTACGCCCCAACTCAGCGTCAACTGGCGCACCGTCCGGCGATCGGCACTGAAGCCGAGCACCGGAACGCGCGGCCGGAATCGCGCCATGGAGCGGACCGTGAAGCCGCTGCCGGACACGCAGATGAGTGCCGCCAGGTCGACCTCCTCGACGACTCGTGAGGCCGCGGTGGTCATCGCGTCGGTGACCGACAGCGACGCTTGGTCCGGGTTGATCATGTGCAGCTGCGTGATGTTCTGCGCCCAGCTGGTGTGGTCAAAGCGGAGATCGGCCTCCTGGGCGATCCGTGCCATCGTGGTGACGACGTGTACCGGGTCGGCGCCGATCGCCGTCTCCGCGGAGAGCATGACGGCGCTGGAGCCGTCGAAGACGGCGTTTGCAACGTCGGACGCCTCGGCGCGGGTCGGCACCGGCGAGTCGATCATGGATTCCAGCATCTGGGTGGCGGTTATGGCCGGACGGCCGCCGGCGATGCAGCGGCGGATGATGTCCTTCTGCAGGTGCGGCAGGTTCTCGATCGGGATCTCGATGCCCAGGTCGCCCCGGGCCACCATCACGGCGTCGGCCGCGTTGATGATGGCGTCGATGTTCTCGACCGCGGGACGAGTCTCGATCTTGGCGATCAGCAGCGGCCCATCCGGCGGTGCTGCGGTTCCCAGAGTGTGAAGGTCCTCCGGCCCTCGCACGAACGACATGCCGATGAAGTCCACACCAACTTCGGTTAATGCCTCTGCGTAGCGGAGGTCCCGTTCGGTGGGTGTGGTGAGGCTGAGCCGGTCGGCGGGGATGTAGAACCCCGGCCGCCCGCGCAGCAGGCCGCCGTGGAGCACCTGGCCGCGCAACTCACTGTTGTGCGCAGACTGGATCTCGATGAGGATCTGCCCGTCGGCGAGCCCGACGCGATCCCCCGCCTCCACATCGTCGAGGAGGCGCTCGTAGTCAACCTCGAGAACCTGTGCGTCGCTGGCGGTGCGCCCGGGCCTCAGGATCACCTCGGCATGCTGTTCGAGCATGACGCCGCCGCGTGGCAGCGGAGCCACCCGGATCTTCGGCCCCGGCAGGTCGGCCAGGATGCCGAGTTCGCGCCCCTCGGCGCTCGCCACACCCCGGATTCGTCCGTACAGCTCGAGTGCGGCGTCGAGTGATCCGTGCGACAGGTTGAGGCGGGCCACGTCCATCCCGGCACCCATGAGTCCCGCCAGGACCCGGGGGCTCTCGGAGGCAGGGCCGATCGAGGCGACGATCTTCGTGCGCCGACGGTCGGCGGTCATCGCGACGACCCGGCGGAAACCTGGCGGATGTCCAGGTCGCAGGAACACAACCGACCTCGACTCCTCATCGTGTGAGCAGGCTACCGGTGTCGCTAGTCTCCGCGCCATCTCCGATCTGCCGCCGTACTTGCGACACGACGGGCCCCTGGCCTTCGCGCACCGTGGCGGCGGCCACGAGGCCCCCGAGAACACCGTCGCCGCATTCGAGCGGGCCGTGGACTTGGGGTTCGGGTACCTGGAGACCGACGCCCGGCTCACCAGCGACGGCGTGGTGGTCGCCTTCCATGACGCCACACTCGACCGCCTGACCGATCGCAGCGGCGGGGTCGCGGAGCTCGATTGGGCAGAGGTCTCCGCCGCCCGGGTCCATGGAATCGAACCAGTGCCCCGGCTGGTGGACGTTCTGGGCGCCTGGGAGACGGTTCGCTTCAACATCGATCCGAAGTGTGACGAGGTTGTCGAACCCTTGGCCGAACTGGTGCGTGATCTGGGGATTGCCGAGCGGGTCTGCTTCGGTTCGTTCAAGTCACGCCGGACCGCGCGCCTGGCCGGGATCCTGGGGCCCGCGGTATGCCGGAGTCTGGGCCCTGTTGGCGTGGCGCGGCTGTGGCTGTCCTCGCGGGGGCTCCCCGTGCCGGTCGCCACAGGTGGTGCCGCTTGCGTGCAGGTGCCCGCACATATCGAGGGGCGGGCACTGGTCGACGAGAGGTTCCTGGAGTCGGCTCATCGCCGCGGGTTGCAGGTGCACGTATGGACCGTCGACGATCCCCGTCACATGCACCGCTTGCTGGACTTGGGCGTCGACGGCTTAATGACCGACCGGCCGAGCGTGCTGCGTGGTGTGCTGGCGGAACGTGGCTCCTGGTGAGCTTCTTCGGGACCCTCTGGGCCTGGGGAGGGTGCCCGCAGGGACGCACCGGAAGGACTCCTGTTGACCAGTTCGTTGAGAAGTGTCTGCAACCCTGTTGACAGCGTGGGTCCGCCTGGGGATTTCTCGCGGATTCCTGGGGATTTCGGCCAATTCAGGGGTCTGGCGATTGCAAGCACCGGGACGCCTTGCCAAACTCACACTCAACCGAATCACCTGCTTTGCTCCTTGCCGCGAGGAGAGGGGCCCGCAGGAAACGCAGAGAACCGGGCAACCGGTGCGAAGCGGCTCCGGCGGAGGCGGGCAGAGGGTTCGGCCAGGATCGGCTCCGCTGGAACCTGGAAACAGGATCCGGTTGCGGATCCGCCGGCCGCAAGGCAGGTGGATCTGCTCCGAACCGAACCGGAACCGCCGGAGGCTGCGGCCATCGGTAGAGACCGGGGAGGATCGGAGGAGGCGGGCCACCTCTGCGGGGTGGTCCGACCGCTGGGAGACGGTTCGAACGGAGGCCCCGAGAAGCCGACCGGCGCAAGCCGGAAAGCTACTCGGGGCCTCATCCTTTTCCAGCGCCCTCGCAGGCCCGTCGTCGGTCAGAGCGCAGGCCTCGAGAAGCCGACCGGCGCAAGCCGAGGAGCCACTGGGGGCCTCATCCTTTTCAGGCGCGCTCGCAGGCCCTCCAGCAGTACCAGGCCGCGACGGAGCGATACGGCCGGAACGCCTCGCCGAGTTCAATGAGATCCGCCGAGGCAGGCACCGCGGGCAGTGCGAAGGCCAGCGCGTAGCCCTTGCGCACCCCCAGGTCGCCGACGGGCCAGACGTCCAGCCGGTGAAGCGTGAACATCAGGAACATGTGCGCAGTCCACGGGCCGATACCGGTGACCTGGGTGAGTCTCGTCACGACCTCCTCGTCACCGAGGTGTCCGAGGCCCGCCAGTCCAAGGGTGCCGGACAGATCACGCTCGGCGAGGTCCATCATCGCTGCCGTCTTCGCTGCCGAGAGTCCCGCTGCGCGCAAGGCCTCCGGCCCGGCCTCGAGGATCCCCGCGGCGGTGCAGTCGCCGCTGAGTCCTTGCCGGACTCGCTCCCAGATGGCTCCGGCCGCCGCGCCGGCCAATTGCTGGTAGACGATCGCTCGGGCGATGGAAGCGAACCTCTCGTGGCGTTTGGGTTTGGTGCCCAAGCGGCACGGTCCGTGTATCGCCAGCAGGCGAGCCATCTCCGGACTGCGTCGGGCGATCTCCTCGCTGGCACGACGGAGGCTGGTGGGTGGCACGCCCGGATGCTAGGACCCCGCTCGCCCAACGGTAGGGTCGCCCCGTGGGAATGCCGCCGGTCGTATTGGTCCACGGATTCGGGACTTCCGCCCGCCGCACCTGGGGATCTCTGGGGTGGATCGACCTGCTACGGGAAGCGGGACGCGAGGTGCACGCCATCGACGTCCTGGGCCACGGTGCGGCGCCGAAGCCGCATGATCCGGCCGCCTACGCGGATCTGGAGGGTTGGCTGGCCGAACAGTTGCCTGAGGGCCCACTCGACGCCATCGGCTTCTCGCTGGGTGCCCGCCTGCTGTTGGGCGTGGCCGCGGAACGACCGGGCCGATTCCGGCGGCTGGTCGTCGCCGGCGTCGGGAGAAACATCATCCGCGGTGATCCGGAGTACCGCCGGCGGGTCGCCGAAGCCGTCGCAGCCGTCCGGCGCGCTGAGGATCCGACCATGGCTTACTTCAGCGCCCTAGTCGACCGGCCGGACGTGGACCGGGAGGCACTCGTCGCCTTGCTGGGTGGCTTCGAGGCGAACATCGAAGTCTCCCGGCTTACCCGGATCACGTGTCCGGTCCTGGTCGCCCTGGGTGACCGGGACCACTCGGGTCCACCCACCGAACTCATGGCAGCGCTGCCGGATGCGGAGTTGCGCACACTGCGGGGCGTGGACCACTTCGCTACCCCGAAGAGTTTCGACTTCCTCGACGCCGCGCTGGATTGGCTGTCCGAGCCCGGCGGCTAGAACCCGCGGACCGGCGCCTTCAGGTGTCCTGTTCGTCACCCGCGCGTGTGTCGTGGCCGTTGACGACGGCGCTTGTGGCCACTGGTCGGCTCCGCTTCGCCGGGCCGTCGCGGCGAGCCAGCAACACCCACAGCCCGCACGCCACCGAGATGCCCGCGGCGGCGAGCATGCTGAACGCGAAGGCGCGGCTGAACGCCGTGGCGACCTCGGTGGCGATGGCGTCCACCTGAGCGCCGGTCAGTTCGTCGTCGGCGGCGAGGCCGGACGCGATCTCGAGGGCTGCGCCCGGCGAGTCCGACGCGGCGCCGGCCACCGAACCGGGGAGGCCCGCCAGGTCGACGGTGCGGCGGTAGATCACCGTTGACAGGGTGCCGAGCGTGGCGATACCCAGTGCCGCACCGATCTCCCGGGTGGCGTCGTTGACCGCCGAGCCGACGCCGGCCTTTGCCAGGGGTGTACTCGCCATGATGTCGTTGGTGGCGGGGATGGTCGTGAGACTCAGACCGACGCCCGCGAGTGTTATCGGCGCCGCCAAGAAGCCGTAGCCGGTGGTCGCATCGGCGAGTGAGAGCAGGCCGAAGCTGGCGGCGAGCACACCGAAGCCGACCCCCATGACGCGGCTCGCGCCGAAGCGGCTGACGAGCCTGGGGGTGAGGGGTGCGATGAGGATCCCGCCCATTGCGTCGGGCAGTGTGGCCAGCCCGGCCTGCAGGGGGCTGTAGTCCAAGGCGAACTGCACGTAGAGCACCAGCAGGAACCAGAACCCGATGAGCACGAGGAACGCCATCGTGTTCACTCCGGCACCGACGGTGAAGCGGCGCTGGGCGAACAGCGAGAGGGGCAGCATGGGCTGCCGTGCCCGCCGCTCCCAGGCCACGAACGCCGCACCGATCGCGATCGCCACAGCCAATCCTGCCAGCACCAGAGGTGAGGTCCAGCCTCGCTCGGGGCCCTCGATGATCCCGAACAGCAACGCGCTGAGCGCCACGAGTGAGGTGACCGCCCCGACGGGATCGAGCCTGGCGGCCTCGGGGTCGCTGGATCGGGGCACCCAGACAGCGGCGGCCACAAGAATCACTGCGGCGACGGGCACGTTGTAGAGGAAGGCCAACTCCCAGCCACCGGGTGGGATGAACCACCAGCCGGTGATGAGCACGCCTGTCACGAGAGGGCCCAGCGCGCCGCCGGCTCCTGCGACGCCCGCCCAGATGGCGATCGCCTTGGGGCGCTCCCGCGGCGAGAACATGTTCGTCGTGATGGACAGCGTCGCCGGCATGATGAAGGCAGCACCCAGGCCCATGAGCGCTCGCGAGACCAGTAGCACTGCGGCGCTGCCGGAGACCCCGCCGAGTAGTGCGGCGCCTCCGAAGATCACCAGGCCCACCTCGAATGCGCCCTTGCGGCCGTAGCGGTCACCGAGCGCACCCGCGGAGAGCAGGAGCCCCCCGAAGGTGATGGTGTAGGCGTTGTTGATCCACTGCAGGACGCTGAGGCCGACACCCAGATCGCGCTGCAGGCTGGCCAGCGCCACATTGACCCCGGCGATCGACATGATCACGAGGGCCAGGCCCAGGCTCAGGACGGCGAGCAGCCACCAGCGTCGGCGGTGGACCTCGGGTTGCCGGTAGAGCTCCACTACGTGCTTGGGTGGCCCGGGGAGTCGGTGCGGCCGGCTAGCGCAATGGTTGGTCCGTCGGCGTCACCGGCGCGGGCAGGAACGTCCGACCCTCCAGCCAGTGGTCGACGGCGGCGGCACAGGAGCGCCCCTCGGCGATGGCCCACACGATGAGACTCTGACCCCGACCCATGTCCCCACACACGAAGACCCCCTCCGCGCTGGTCATCCAGTGGTCGTTGCGGGCGACGTTGCCACGCTGGTCGAACGCCACGCCGAGGTCGTCGACCAGGCGCGAGCGTTCGGGCCCGGTGAAACCCAGCGCCAGCAGCACGAGCTGGGCGGGATGGTTCTCCTCTGTGCCCGGGATCGGCTCGAAGCTCAGCCGCCCGTTGTCGGTCCGTTGCTCGACCCGCACCGTGCGCAACGCCGCCACCTGGCCCTTGCCGTCACCGATGAACTCCTGTGTCTGGATGGCGTAGAGCCGGTCGCCACCCTCCTCGTGGGCCGAGGAGCTGCGCATCATCAGCGGCCAGGTGGGCCAGGGCGTGCTCGAGGCGCGCTCATCGGGCGGGCGGGGCATGATCTCGAACTGCTGCACTGAGGCGCAACGCTGGCGGTGCACTGTTCCGAGGCAGTCCGCGCCCGTGTCTCCCCCACCCACGATGATCACGTCCTTGCCGGTGGCCGGGAAGGGATGCTGCTGGAGGTCTCCCTCGACGACCCGGTTGGCGGGGGGCAGGAACTCCATTGCCTGGTGAATGCCGCCGAGATCGCTCCCGGGGATGGGCAGGTCGCGCCAGGCTGTGGCTCCACCGGCCAGGACGACCGCGTCGTAGTGCTCGCGCAGCGCCCCCGCAGAGATGTCGACGCCCACGTCGGTGCCGGTCACGAAACGGGTGCCCTCGGCGGACATCTGGTCCACCCGGCGGTCCAGGAAGCGCTTCTCCATCTTGAACTCGGGGATGCCGTAGCGCAGCAAGCCACCGATGCGGTCCGCCCGTTCGAAGCACACCACCTCGTGGCCGGCGCGGGTCAACTGCTGGGCCGCGGCGAGGCCGGCAGGGCCCGAACCCACGACGGCGATGCTGCGGCCGGTGTGCTCGGTCGCCGGCATGGGGCGGACCCAGCCCTCGGACCAGGCCCGGTCGATGATCTCCACCTCGACCTGCTTGATGGTGACGGGATCCTCGTTGATTCCCAGGACGCAGGCCGCCTCGCACGGGGCAGGGCAGAGCCGACCGGTGAACTCGGGGAAATTGTTGGTGGCATGGAGCCGTTCGATGGCAGAGCGCCAGTGGTCCCGGTAGACCAGGTCGTTCCAGTCGGGGATGAGATTGCCGAGCGGGCAGCCGCTGTTGCAGAACGGGATGCCGCAGTCCATGCAACGCGAGGCCTGCGTTCGCACCGCGTCGATGTCGAAGGGCTTGTACACCTCGCGCCAGTCCCGCAGCCGGACCGGCACGGGGCGCCGCTCGGGCAGGGAACGGTCGTGCTTCATGAAGCCGGTGTGATCACCCACGTCCGGCCCCAGTGCTCATGGGCACGCTTCAGTCGTGTGCCGCGGCCATGACGACCGCCTGCACATCGGTACCGGTTCTGGCGGCACGCTCGGTGGCTTCGGTCACCCGCTTGTAGTCCTTCGGCATGACCTTGACGAACATCTCCAGGTGGACATCGGGATCGGCGAGCATCCGGCCGGCGAGTTCGGAACCCGTCTCCTCGTGGTGCAGGTTCAGACGCTCGGCGAGCCAGGAGCGATCCTCCTCGCTCATCGGGTCGAGGTCCACCATCTCGTGGTTGACCCGCAGAGGGAAGGTGCCGTCGGGGTCGTACACGTAGGCGATTCCCCCCGACATGCCGGCGCCGAAGTTGCGCCCGGTCGGACCCAGGATGACCGCCCGACCTCCGGTCATGTACTCGCAGGCGTGATCCCCGACGCCCTCGGCCACGGCGACGGCGCCGGAGTTGCGCACGCAGAAGCGCTCCCCCACCACACCCCGCAGGAACACCTCGCCGCCGGTGGCGCCGTAGAGGATGACGTTCCCGGCAAGGACGTTCTCCTCGGCGCAAAAGCGTGCGGTGCGATGAGGGCGGGCCACGATCCGTCCCCCCGACAGGCCCTTGCCGAGGTAGTCGTTGGCATCGCCGAAGAGCCGCAGCGTCACACCGCGGGGCACGAAAGCGCCGAAGCTATTTCCCGCGGAGCCCCCGAAACGCACGTCGATGGTGCCCTCGGGAAGACCTTCGGGACCCCAGCGGCGCGTTATCTCATAGCCCAGCATGGTGCCGACGGTGCGGTTCACATTGCGGATCGGCAGGTCGATCCGCACCGGTTCGCGCTCGGTCAGGGCTGGTGCTGCGAGCCGGATCAGCTCGTTGTCGAGGGCCCGATCCAGTCCGTGGTCCTGCTCGTTGACGCAGTAGCGGTGGCTGCCGGAGGGCACCTCGGGCATGTGGAACATGGGACTCAGATCGAGGCCTTCGGCCTTCCAGTGGTTGACCGCGCCGGTCACATCCAACAGGTCGGCCCGACCCACCGCATCGGTCAGCTTCCTGAAGCCCAGCCGGGCCAGGGTCTCGCGCACCTCGCCGGCCACGAACTCCATGAAGTTCACCACGAACTCCGCCCGGCCTGCGAACTTCTCGCGCAACTCGGGGTTCTGAGTGGCGATGCCCACCGGGCAGGTGTCGAGGTGGCAGACGCGCATCATCACGCAGCCCATCACGACCAGCGGGGCGGTGGCGAAGCCGAACTCCTCGGCACCCAGCAGCGCCGCGATGATCACGTCCCGGCCGGTCTTGAGCTGCCCGTCGACCTGGACCACGATCCGGTCCCGCAGATCGTTCAACAGCAGGGTCTGCTGGGTCTCGGCGAGGCCCAGTTCCCACGGCGTCCCGGCGTGTTTGATCGAGGTCAGCGGTGACGCACCGGTGCCGCCGTCGTGACCGGAGATCAGCACCACGTCCGCGTGCGCCTTGGAGACCCCCGCGGCCACCGTCCCGACACCGAGCTCCGAGACCAGTTTCACGTGGATGCGGGCTCGCGGGTTGGCGTTCTTGAGGTCGTGGATCAGTTGGGCGAGGTCCTCGATGGAGTAGATGTCGTGGTGCGGCGGGGGCGAGATGAGGCCCACACCCGGCGTGGAGTGACGCACCTCGGCGATCCAGGGCCACACCTTGTGCCCCGGGAGTTGGCCACCCTCGCCGGGCTTTGCGCCCTGGGCCATCTTGATCTGGATGTCGTCGGCCTCGACGAGGTACTGGCTGGTTACCCCGAAGCGGCCGGAGGCCGCCTGCTTGACGGCGCTACGGCGGTAGTCGCCGTTGGCGTCGCGCACGTAGCGGCGGGGATCCTCGCCTCCCTCGCCGGTGTTCGACTTGCCGCCGATGCGGTTCATGGCGATGGCCAGGGTCTCGTGCGCCTCCGCGGAGATCGAGCCGTAGGACATGGCCCCGGTGGCGAATCGCTTCACGATCTCCCCGACCGGCTCCACCTCCTCGAGGGGCACCGGATTGCAGCGCTCGGTGCGCAGCTTGAAGAGGCCGCGCAGGGTGCCGAGGTTCTGGGACTGCTCGTCGACGGCGCTCGAGTACTGCCCGAAGATGTCGAATCGACCCTCCCGGGTGGCGTGCTGCAGCTTGAAGACCGTCTCCGGGTTGAAGAGGTGGAACTCGCCCTCGCGGCGCCACTGGTACTCGCCTCCGAGTTCCAGGTCCCGGTGGGCCCGCTCGACCTCGTTCGGGGCGTAGGCCAGGCGATGGCGCAGTTCAACCTCCCGCGCCAGATGTGAGTAGCCGATACCGCCGAGGCGGCTGATGGTGCCGGAGAAGCAATCCATGACGAGCCGGTGTCCCAATCCGACCGCCTCGAAGATCTGCGCCCCCACGTAGGAGCGGACCGTGGAGATGCCCATCTTCGAGAGCACCTTGAGGATGCCCTTGTCGCAGGCCTTGATGTAGCGGCGGTGAGCCTCGTCGGTGTCCAGGTCGCCCAGGCCGTGGGCGCCGTCGGCGATGAGGTCGGCGATGGACTCCAGCGCCAGGTACGGGTTTATTGCGGTGGCGCCATAGCCCAGCAGCAGGCACATGTGGTGCACCTCGCGGGCGTCACCGGACTCCACGATGAGCCCCACCTGGGTGCGTTTGCGCTCGCGCACCAGGTGCTGGTGGACGGCGCCGACCGACAGCAGCGCCGGCATCGGAGCCAGCGTCTCGTCGCTGAAACGATCCGAGAGCACGATCAGGTTCGCGCCGCTGTCAATGGCCTCGCCGACCTCGGCGCGGATCCTGTCGAGTGCGCTGCGCAGCCCCGGCCCGCCCTCGGCGGTGGGATAGAGGCAGTCGATCACTGCGGTCCGGAACGCCGGGTTCACGTGATCGATGTCGATGAGGCGCGCCAGCTGCTCGTTCGTGAGCACGGGATGGTCGATGAGGATCTGCCGGCAGGATTCCGGCTGGGGGTCCAGCAGGTTGCCCTCGGGCCCCAGCCAGCCGTAGACCGACGTGATGATCTCCTCCCGGATGGCGTCGAGGGGTGGGTTGGTGACCTGCGCGAACAACTGCTGGAAATAGTCGTACAGCATGCGCGAGCGCTTCGAGAGCACGGCCACCGGCGTGTCGGTGCCCATGGATCCGAGAGCTTCCTTGCCGTCCCGGGCCATCGGGGCGACGAGGATGCGCAGTTCCTCGTGGGTGTAGCCGAAGGTCAGTTGGCGGCGGCGCAGCAGCGGCTCGGCGGCGCTGCGGCCGGCGGACACCGCCGGCAGGTCACCCAGGCGGACCTGGTTGTCCTTCAGCCATGAGCCGTAAGGCCTGGCGCCGGCCAGGTCGTGCTTGATCTCGTGGTCGCGGACGATCCGGCCCTGGGTTGTGTCCACGAGGAACATCCGTCCCGGTTGCAGACGACCCTTCTCGACGATGCGATCGGGCGCGATGTCCAGCACCCCGACCTCGGAGGCCATGACCACGAGGTCGTCGTCGGTGACCCAATAGCGGCTCGGCCGCAGGCCGTTGCGATCCAGGACCGCCCCTATGACCGTGCCGTCGGTGAAGGCGATTGACGCCGGGCCGTCCCAAGGTTCCATGAGCGAGGCGTGGTAGCGGTAGAACGCCTTGAGGTCCGGCGCCATGGACTCGTGGTTCTCCCACGGTTCGGGGATCATCATGAGTACCGCCTCGGGCAGCGAGTAACCACCAAGACAAAGCAACTCGAGGCACTCGTCGAAGCGGGCGGTATCGCTGGCACCGGGCGTGCAGATCGGGAAGATGCGCTCCAGCGCGCCGCCGGCGAAATGATCCGAGGCAAGCAGCGCCTCGCGGGCGCGCATCCAGTTCTGGTTCCCCTGCACGGTGTTGATCTCGCCGTTGTGGACGATCATCCGGTAGGGATGAGCAAGAGGCCAGGAGGGGAACGTGTTCGTGGAGAATCGGCTGTGCACCATGGCCAGGCCGCTCCGGAGCCGCTCGTCGAGCAGGTCCGGGTAGAACTCCGTGAGCTGGGGCACCACGAGCATGCCCTTGTAGACGAAGGTCCGTGCCGAGAGGCTGGGAAAGTAGACGCCCTCGTGCGCCAGGCTCATCGATCCGAGCATCTCGCCGCTGGTTGGATCCTCGTTGGCGTCCAGTTCGTGGCGGATGCGGCGCCGGCAGATGTAGGCGCGGCGGTCCAGATCGATGCCGCTCAGCCCGTCGCCGGCGATGAAGAGTTGGCGGAAGTGCGGCATGGTGCGCCGGGCCCCGGCACCCAGCATGGTCGGATCGGTGGGGATCTCGCGCCAACCGAGGACCTGCAGGTTCTCCGAGGCCACGATCCCTTCGACGACGGCGCACGCCTCGGCGGCCAGGGACGCGTCGTGGGGCAGGAAGGCGATCCCGGTGGCGTAGGCGCCGGGCGCCGGCAGTTCGAAGTCCACGACTTCCCTGAAGAAGGCGTCCGGTACCTGGACCAGGATCCCCGCGCCGTCCCCGCTGTTCACTTCCGCGCCGAGGGCACCGCGGTGTTCGAGGTTCCCCAGCGAACGCAGGGCCAGATCCACGATGCGGTGACTGGGGCGACCGTGCAGATCCACCACGAAGCCCACGCCGCAGGAGTCGTGCTCGAACTCGGGGTTGTACAGGCCCTGCGGCGGCGGAAGGTCGGGTGTCGTCGGCATCTGGTCTCGTCTCGTCACGCTCGGTCTGCGTTGTCGATGGAGGCGCGCCGCAGGTGTGGGGAGGCTTCAATCAGCGCGCCCGTGCCGGCCGGCATCGTCGGCGACCGATCCCCTGCGTGGTTCACGCAGGGAACTTCATCCTACCGAGAGGCCCTTGCGGGGCCAAGATCCGTCCTCCGGGCGCGGGCGGGCTCGAGCGGGATCGGCCGTGACGTCTAGTGGCGCCGGAGCAGGTGGCGCACGATCACCGCCGCGCCCAGGAGGACAGCGGTGATCTCGAGTCGACCGACGATCATCAGGCCGGCGAGCACCAGGCGCGCCGGGCGGGCGAAGACCGTGAAGTCAGAGGACGGGCCGGCCTCGCCGAGGGCCGGGCCCATGTTGGACAGGGCGCTGATCACACCGGAGACCGCGGTGACCGGATCGGCGCCGAGGGACGCCACGATCAGCGTCCCCACACCGAAGGACATGATGTAGAGGGTCCCGAATCCCAGTACCCGCCCGACGGTGGGCTCGGGGATGACCGCGCCGCCCAGCTTGACCGGCACGACCGAGCGAGGTCTGCGGGCCAGGCGGACCGTGCGCAGGGCGTGCGCGGCGGAGATCTGGGCGCGGAACACCTTCATCCCCCCCGAGGTGGAGCCCGCCCCCCCGCCGATCAGCATCAGCACCCCCAGCACCACCTGCGCCGGCGGCGTCCAGGCGGCGAAGTCTCCCAGCCCGCCGGGGCGGATGTTGTGAAATCCGCCGCTGGTGGCCAGCGTCACCACGTTGAAGAAGGCGTCGCGCAGCGAGAGGCCGAACGACGCCCCCTGGCGCACCCACAGCAGCAGCGTGATGACCATCGTGGCGGAGGCGAGGATCTTCAGGAACAGCATCTGGTCGCGGGCCCGCCCGTAGGCCCGCCAGTCCCCCCGCAGCGCCCGGTAGTGGAGGCTGAAGCTCATCGCCCCGGCGATCATCCCGGTGGCCATCACCAGCTCTGCCCCGAGCGACTCGAAGTGGCCGATCGAACCGCCATAGGGCGAGAAGCCCCCGGTGCCCGCCGCACTGAGAGCGTGCGCCACGGCGTCGTAGAGACTCACTCCCGGAACGGCGAAGAGCGCCACGGCGATCGCCGCGGTGAGTCCGGCGTAGACCAGCCAGAGGCGCTTGGCGGTGCCGCTGATGCGCGGCGCCAGGCGGTCGCTCTCGGGGCCGGGCGTCTCGGCGCGCATCAGTTCCTGGCCGCCCACGCCCAGCAGTGGCAGCACGCTCACCGCCAGCACGACCATCCCCATCCCGCCGTACCACTGGGTGAGCTGGCGCCACAGCAGCAGGCCGCGGCCGTGGGAGTCGATGTCGGTCAGCACCGTCGAGCCCGAGGCGGTGAACCCCGAGATCGACTCGAACAGCGCCGAGTCCCACTGCGACCAGCCGAGGACATCGGCGTCCAGCACGTACGGCAGGGCGCCCAGGACCGAGCACGACAGCCAGGTCCACACGACGACGGGGAACACGTCGGAGGGTCGCACATCGTCGGGAGGCCCGAACCCCGCGAAGAGGATCATCCCGACGGTGCCCGTGATCAGCGCAGCGACGAGCAACGGCCTCTCGCCGTCGGAGGTCAGCGAGCCCCATTCCACGAGCGTCGCAATGAGCATGCCCGGGACGAGGAACAGGAGGGCCAGACCGACGACGTGCAACGAGAGGTTCTCGCGGTGCGGGGGCCGTGGCACGAGCGAGAGCTCGGGGACGGCCCGGAACACTCGTCTCATGAACGCGCCCTGCGACCGTTGGATCGCTCGGCCGCCAGCAGGCGGCGCATCCCCGTCACGGCCCCTCCTGCCACCACGACCAGCGGGAAGAAGGCCAGCCTCCCCAGCGCCATGAGCACCGCCAGAACGCTCCGCTCGACGCCGCCCAGTGCACCCAGGTCGGCGCCGGGTGCGGGACCCATCGTGGCCAGCGCGCTGATGGCGGCGCCGGCGGCGGCCCAGAGATCCATGCCGGCGAGGCTCAGGCCGAATATCCCGGCCAGGACGGCCACCGCGAACAGGATCTGGAAGCCGTTCAGCAGGGCCAGCGGCCTCTCGCCCACCGAACGCCGGCCGATCTTCACCACGTGCACCGTGTGGGGGTGGATCTCGGTGACCAGTTCCCGGTAGGCGTAGCGGGCCGCGGCGATGGCGCGGCGCATCTGGAAGCCGCCGCCGGCGGTGCCGGCCATCCCGCCGGTGGCAATCAGCGCCACCAGCAGCGTCTGCGCGCCCCAGGACCAACCGGACCAGCCGGCGGGCTCGAAGCCGGTGCTGCTCGACGCGGCGGTCACGGTGACGGCGGCCCGCCGCAGCGCCCCCGGGTCGCCGTCACTCCAGGTCAGCGCGGTGACCACCGCGGTCCCCACCGCCAGCACCAGCAGGTAGGCGCGGAGTTCGAAGGAGCGCCACAACACCCCCCAGCGGCCCCGCACCGCCCACCAGAGCGTCACCACGCTCACACCGGCGAGCGCCATGAAGACCGTGGCCACCGATTCGATGGCCGTCGAATCGAAGTACCCCAGGCCGCCGGGATGGTTGCCGAAGCCCCCCGTGGACACGGTCGTGAAGGCGTAGCCGAAGGCATCGAGCGAACCCATGCCGGCAATGGCGTAGGCGGCCGCACAGAGCCCTCCGACAATGCAGTAGACGATGGCGATCCGGCGAAGTTGTGTCCCGAACGGCGGGGCCGAGGCACGGTCGGGCAGACCGGCGTTGTCGCCGGGCAGGACGAGCGCCGAAACGTGAAGAGGAAGCGCCGCAGCCAGCAAAGCCAGGGCCGCGAATCCGCCGAGCCACTGCGTCAGCGCTCGCCAGAAGAGCACCGCGACCGGCAGTGACTCGAGTTCGGACAGGACGCTGATGTTGGTCGTGGCGAACCCGGCGACCGACTCGAAGATGGCGTCGGGCAGCGATCCCGTCGCACCGGTCAGCAGGTACGCCACCGTCGAGAGCGCGATCATCATGAACCAGGCGCTGCAGGCGGCGGTGAAAATTGCCATGGGCGGCGGGCGAGACGGGACGCGCGCCCGTCGCACGCAGAACCCGGCGGCGGCACCGCAGCCGACACCCAACCCGACCAGCGCCGCTGCGGGGGCCCGCTCCGCCAACCCGACCAGCCCGGACAGCACCAGTCCGCCGCCGCAGGCGACGGTCGCCCATCCCGAGGCCCAGAGCGCCAGGTCGGTGCTCGCTCGGGAGGGAGTCCGCTTGGCGGTGGAGCCGCGTCTCGCCGGCGGGTCCGCCGCGGCTCTCACTCGAAAGTTTTCCGGGCTGCGGCGACCGCTTTGGGACGGGCGAAGACCACGAGGTGATCCTGTTCGGCCAGGACCGTGTGACCTCGGCCGATCATCGAGGTTCCGTCGCGGACCACCGCCGCGATGAGGACGTCCTTGGGCAGGTGGAGGTCGCTGATCCGCTGGCCGTGCACACCGCTGCCGTCGGCGACCGTCAGCTCCAGGACCTCGACGTCCATGTCCAGGTAGGTGGCCACCTGGACGCCCCCGCGGATGATCCGCATCACGCCGTTGGCGCAGGCGGTGCGCGGCGACAGGGCGCCGTCGATGCCGAGCGTGCGCAGCAGCGGCAGGAACTCGAGGCGGTGCAGCAGGGCGATCGTCTCGGGCACTCCCATCGACTTGGCGTACAGGCAGGCCAGGATGTTGTCCTCGTCGTTGCCGGTGACCGCGATCACGGCATCGTGGTCACCGACCCGTTCCTGCTCGAGCAACTCGGCGTCGGTGATGTCGCCCTCGAGGATGAGCACGTCGTCGAGTGCTTCGGCGAGCTTGCGGGCACGTTCGGGGTCCCGCTCCACGAGGCACACCTCCGAGTGCATCTCCACGAGCCGTCTCGCCACCATCTCGCCGGTGCGGCCACCGCCGAGGAGCATCACCCGGTGGGCACGGGCGTCGGCCAGCCCGAGCAGGCGCCGGAGCTCGTTGGAGGACGTTCCCAGATCCACGATCCGGACGAGGTCGCCGGGCTGGAGCACCATGTCCCGGCGCGGGATCACCGTGCGGTCACCCCGGGATACGGCCCCGATGAGGAACTCCCAGTCGGATCCGTAGGGGGCGAAGCTGTCCGAGAGGGGCCGGCCCGCCAGCGGTGAGTCGGGGCGCAGGACGGTGCCGATGACGGTGACACGGTCGTCGGCGAGCATGTTTATCTCGCTGGCGCCCGGGTAGTCGAGGAGGTGGAGGATCTCCACCGCGGTCTCCTCGTCGGGATCGATGACCTCGTCGGCTCCTGCCGCCCGCACCAGTTCGGCCGCTCCCGGCGCCCGCAGGGCGGCGGCCTCGATGCGGGCGATCCTCCGCGGCACACCCGCCTGGCGTGCCAGCATGCACGCCACGAGGTTGGCCTCGTCGTCGGTGGTGACGGCCACGAGCAGGTCGGCGTCACCGATGCCGGCGGCAGCCATGACGTCGGGGTGGCTGCCGCTGCCGCTGACCACGAGGGCATCGATGTGCTGCTCCACGTGCCGGGCGCGCTCGGGATCCTGCTCGACGACGACCACGTGGTGGTTCTCCCTGGTGAGCCGGGCGGCGAGGTAGGAACCCACCTCGCCGGCGCCCACGATGACGACCTTCATCGCCCTCTCCTCCCGCGGGTGCCGCCGGCGGCAGCCCGATCCGGCGGCTCGGCCCCTGTCTCCGGCGCCTCGCGGCCCGGAGTCAGTTCCATGGCGCTGCGGGGTGCCGGAAGCGGCGCACGCCCGCCGGCGAGACGAAGACGTCCACCGCCACGTCCTGGGGCCTGCGGCGCAACTCGGGGTCCCACTGGCAGACGTGGCCCACGCCCGCGAGCAGTGGCCCGCCGGGGGGAAGGGGCGCTCCGGGGGCCAGGCGGTAGGCCAGGGCCCGGTCGTAGTAGCCGCGGCCGCGGCCGGCGCGGGCGCCGCCGGGGCCGAAGAGCACGCCCGGAAGCAGGATGACGTCGTGGCCGAGCACGTCGACCGGCTCGGGGCTCGGCGGCACGGGGATCCCGAAACGTCCCGTCACCAGGTCGGCGTCGCGGTCCCAGCGCACGAGGATCAACTCGCCGGTCTCGTCGATTGCCGGCACGGTGACGGTGGCGCCGTCGGCCCACAGGCGCGCCACAACGGGCCAGAGGCTGATCTCACCGTCGTCGGCGATGAAGGCGGCGACGGTGCGGGCGGTCTGCATCTCGGGAAGTCCCCAGAGATGCGCCGCCAAGTCGGTGCTTGCCAGCGCCTGCACGTCGCCGGGAAGGCCGCGTCGCCGACGTCGCGCTCTCGCCTGTCGTGTGGACACCTCCACTGATCGAACTCTAGCGAGGTGACGGCGTCGGGATGATTCAAGCTCGCCGCGCGGCCCGAGGGCGGCGCATCGAGCGTTGCGAAGCCGCCGGGCGGCGGAGGTCGGCTGCTAGCTTGCGGAGGACTTTTCGGAACCGAGGAGGTCATAGGAGTGCAGGCAATCCCCTACCTTGCCGGTGCGATCGCGCTGGCAGCCCTGGTTCTGGCCGGATACTTCTTCCGCTACGTGCGCGCCGCTGACCCGGGCAACGCCCGCATGGTCCAGCTCATGGAGGCCATCGCCGGCGGGGCCCGGACGTTCCTGCGCCGGGAGTACCGCTGGGTGGCCGGCTTCGTGATCATCATGATCGTGCTGCTCGTCACGCTCCTGGACTGGGGCCCGATGGGAGCGGTGGCCTACTTCCTGGGCGCCCTGCTCTCGGCGACCGCCGGCTGGATCGGCATGACCGTGGCCACGATGGCCAACGCCCGCACCACCCAGGCGGCCCGCACGGGACCGCAGAAGGCCCTGCCGCTGGCGTTCCGGGGCGGCGCCGTCATGGGCTTCTCGGTGGCCGGCCTGAGCCTGCTGGGGCTCAGCTTCTGCTACCTGCTGTTCGTCGTCTGGCTGGAACACCTCGACGCCTTCCAGGTCATCACCGCCTACGGCCTCGGCGCCAGCTCCATCGCTCTGTTCAGCCGTGTCGGCGGCGGCATCTACACCAAGGCCGCCGACGTGGGCGCCGACCTCGTCGGCAAGGTGGAGGCCGGCATCCCCGAGGACGATCCGCGCAACCCGGCCACCATCGCCGACAACGTGGGCGACAACGTGGGCGACGTGGCCGGCATGGGCGCCGACCTGTTCGAGAGCTACGCCGGCGCCATCATCGCCCCGGTGGCCTACGTGTGGTTCGCCTACGGGGCCACCTCGGTCGGCGATGCCGGCGAGGGCCTGCTCGGCGACCTGCTGCTGTTCCCGTTCCTGGTGGCGTTCGTGGGCATGGCCGCCTCGATCATCGGGGCCTTCTTCGTCCGGGCCGGCGCCTCTTCCCGTGTCAAGGACCTGGCCAGGGCACTGCACCGCGGCACCAACGCGGCGATGGTGATCACCGTGGGCGGGGTCTTCGCCGCCGGCGCGGTGCTGTTCGAGGGCAGCGCCTCCTGGGGCCTGCCGCTGGCGGTGGTGTGCGGGATTGCCGTGGGATACGCCATCGGCCAGGTGGCCGAGATCTGGACCAGCGACCACTACCGGCCGGTGCGCCATATCGCCCGGCAGACCGAGACCGGTCCGGCCACCACGATCCTGTCGGGTCTCTCGGCGGGCATGGTCTCTGTGGCCGCTTCGGTGGGGTTGATCGTGGTCGCGGTGGGACTGGCCTTCTGGGCCGGTGACGCCACCCTGGGGGCTGCGGGCGCCGAACTCTCCGGGGGCATCTACGGCGTGGCGATCGCCGCCATCGGCATGCTTGCCACCACCGGTGTCGTCGTGGCGGTGGACGCCTACGGCCCGATCGCCGACAACGCCGGCGGCATCGCCGAGATGTCGGAACTGCCCTCGGAGGTGCGCGAGGTCACCGACTCGCTGGACTCGCTCGGGAACACCACCGCAGCGGTTGCCAAGGGGTTCGCGGTGGGCTCCGCTGCGGTCACCGCGCTGGCCCTCTTCGCCGCCTTCAAACAGGCCATCGGCGCCGAAGGCACCCTCCTATCCCTTGATCTGAGTTCGGTGGAGGTCTTCATCGGCCTGTTCCTGGGGGTGATGCTGCCGTTCCTGTTCGCCGCGCTCACGATCGATGCGGTCGGCCGCGCCGCCAACAAGATGATCGAGGAGGTGCGACGGCAGTTCCGGGAGATCCCCGGTCTGCGGGAAGGCGCCGCGGGTGTGCAACCGGACTCCGCACGCTGCGTCGACATCTCCACCCGGGCGTCGCTGCGCGAGATGCTCATTCCGGGCGCGCTGGCAATCGCCGCTCCGCTGGCCATCGGCTTCATCAACGTGGACACGTTGGGCGGGTTCCTGGCCGGCGCTTTGGTTTCGGGGTTCGCGCTCGCCATCTTCATGGCCAACTCCGGCGGGGCCTGGGACAACGCCAAGAAGTACATCGAGGCCGGGAACCACGGCGGCAAGGGTTCGGAGGCCCACAAGGCCGCGGTGGTGGGCGACACCGTCGGTGATCCATTCAAGGACACCGCCGGGCCGTCCATGAACATCCTGATCAAGGTGATGACCATCGTGTCACTCATCTTCGCCTCGGCCTTCGTCTGAGCCGGGTGCCGCGAGCCGGTGGACCTCACCGAAGCTCTCGCGGCACTGCAGTTGACGCCCGGCGCCACCTGGCCGCAGGTGCGGGCCCGTTACCGGAGCCTGCTGCGGGCGAACCATCCGGACCTCACCGATGACCCCGGCGCGGCCGAGCGCACGGCGCGCCTGACCGCCGCCTACGCCGCTCTGCAGAAGGCGACAGGCAACGGCCGCCGACCGCTGCGGTCCCCGGCGGTCGCCGGCGGCCCATCGGGCGCTCCCGCCGCCCGGACAGCGCGCCGCAGTGGCCCGGAGCCGGCGAGCGGCCGCACCGGCCCGGGGCGCGCCACCACCGAGGGACCTGGCACGACCGGCGCGGTCGTCGGCCGGCGTTCACCCACCGACGTGTTCGGGAGGCTCCGAGCGGCCGCTCCGGCGGTCGGCAACCTGAGTGGCGTCGATCCCGAGACGCTCACCCTGCAGATCCTCGTGGAGGTGCCCGGAGCCGCGCCGGCGCAACTTCTCGCCGAGGTCTCCCGGCGGGGTGCCGACACCGCCATCATGTTCACACTCGAGAGCCTCACGTCGGCGCCGGGGCCGCCGATCGAGGCAATAGTGAAGCGGTTGCTCGCCGCCCTCTGAGACCGAATCCGCCGGCTAGTGCGGCTCGGTGCCACGACCGAAGGGGCCCGACGGCCATCCGAAGCAGTCCACCAGGAGCCGGTCCACCTGGTCGGCTCCGGCGACCCCGTCCGCCACGATGCGCCCGGCCTCGGCCTGCAACGCAGACCAGACGCGGTTCGTGACATACCCCCAGGACCCTGCTGCATCGGCGATGACAACCGGATTCTTGCCGGCGCGCCGGGCGACCTGTACGACGATCTCGACAGCGGCCGGCGACGTGGCCGCACCGACCACGATCTCCGCGAGCTTGTTCAACGGCGGGGGCCGGCCCCAGTGCCATCCCACGAGCCGGCCGGGCCGTTGCAGCCCGTCTGTGAGAGCGGCCAGCGGCTCGCCTCCGGAGTCCACAGCCAGCACGGCGGCGGGCGGCAGGTGCGTCTCGAGGTCTCTGAGCAGCGGCGCCAGGGTCCCGGTCCGCCCCCGGTGGCTGACGACGGCCAGGTCCGCGTTGGCGCCGGCGGTGGCGGGATCGTCGCTGAACCGGAGGCGTTCGAGCGTTTCGAGCCGTTCGTCGCTGCTGATGCGGCCCGCATCGGCTGCGGCGAGCAGGCCGAACCGGCCACCGTCCACTTCCACCCGTGCGGCTTCGAGGCCGTCGCTGTGCCCGCAGAGGGTGGTGTGATAGCCGGCGACTGCGATGATCTGCGCGATGCCGGTGCAGGCCGGGCCGGTTCCCGCCACGACGACCGTCTCGGTGGGATATTGCGTCGGAGCCACCACGTCAACCGATGTTAGAGGCTGGCCTGGCACCCACTGCCGGTGCGGCGCCGGGCCGGCGGTTCAGAAAGTGCCCGCAGCCCGGTCACGGGCCGCGTAACAGGCGTCGGCCATACGCGCCGGGATCGCCTCGCACAGAGCCGTCGCCATGGCAGTGCCATGGTCGTTGTAGACCGCGTTCAACGAGGCGCCGACGTAGCACTCCTCCTGGTACGCGGGGTCGCCGAGCGAGCAGAGGCGTACGATCCGGCTCACCTCCAGCAGCGAGGAGCCGCTGATGTCCCGGCCCATGCTGCGGTAGCAGTTGTCGACCATCTCCTCGGTGACGGTGTCGCAGATGGCGAACGCCTCGGCGAAATTCTCGTCCGCGTAACCCAGGTTGTAGAGAATCCAGGAGGTCTGCATGGCGAAGCACTCGTCAACGTAGTCGTCGCCGATGACGTTGCACGGGTAGAGGAGATCGTCGGTGCGCAGATCGGTCCGGATGCCCTGCTGTGCCGAGACGACGTTCTCCATGATCGCTCCGCCTACACAGGAGCTGAGTTCCCACCGATCCGGCAGCGTCTCGCAGTACGGGATGGAGCCGAACAGGTCGCCGTCGGTGTTCAGCATCACCCCGTGACCGAGACCGTGCACGCAGTTGTAGTGGGTGAAGGAGTACTGCTCCTGCGCCGCGGTCGTGCAGATGTTCGGCATCTCGTCGAACAGCTCGGTGCCACCGAACTGCGAGATGGCGTACTCCACGACGCCGTGGTAGTAGCCGGACCAGCAGGCGGAGCCCTCGTAGGTGAGAGCGATCCCCACGTCCCCGTAGTGCTCGGCGGCGTCGTTGCCCAAGTCGTGCACCACCTGGTGGCAGTCCCGGGCGATGTGGTCGTCGCTCTCGGAGAGGGCGTCGATCTCCGCCACGGCCACGTCGGCCCCCTCGGTGCGCATCACCTCGGCGAAGTAGTCCCGGTAGCAGTTCGGCTTGCCGACTGTGCGGGTGCTGCAGTCCTCCACGCTCTCGGGCGGTGCGTCGGAAAGGAGCGCAAGCGGATCGACGGAGTCCGCCGCGGCGGCCCCGCCGACCGCCGCAACCTGCGATCCGTCGACTCGCTCACCGGAGCCGAAGACGGCAGGGTTCAGTCCGGCCAGCACGGCCGCCACGACCAGTACCGACGCCAGGGCCCCGGCCTCCAATCGAAGCGAACGAACCGGAGTGGCGCCGGCTTCCCCTGCTCGCCGGCGCCGGGCCAGCAAGCCGAGACGGCGGTCGTGGTAGGTGCCGAGCGGCAGGATGACCGCTGCCAGCAGGGCCAGCTTGACGATCAGTGCGGTGGTGTAGCCCGAACCCGAGAGCAACTCAGAGCCGGCCAGTAGCCAGGTCGAGCGCGTCCCGGTCACCACGAGCACCGCGAAGGCGCCGGCGGCCACCGGACCGAAGCGACCGAAGAGTTCGCGCAGCGTCGCCGCCCGCTCGGCCGCCGGCCGGGCCCGCCACGGGCCCGAGCCACTGACCCAGCCGACGATCAGCAGGGGCCCGAGCCAGAGGGCCGCAGCGGTCAGGTGCAACGTGGAGATCCAGATCCCGAAGGGATCCTCCGAGAGCACGGCGGTATGCGAGGTGGCCGACCCCACCGCCACGAGGGCCATCACACCCAGGCCGGCCTGCAGCAGCGTCCAGCCCGATCGAACCCGGCTCAGGCGTGGGGCCCACAGCACGAGGGCGCCGGCACCCACCGCCGCCGCCAGGAGCGTGAGCCCCATGCCGTCCAGGAGAGCCAGTTTCAGGTCTTCGCTCACCGATCCGGTGCTGTAGCCACGCGTGACGAGGGTGATGGTGGCCGCCGCGCGCACCAGGACGCCGATGTGCAGCACAACCGCACCGCGGACCAGCGCTCGCCGCGCGCGCCGGCTGAGGATCTCCTTCGCCGGCGATCCGGGCCCCGGCCGGAGACCCCAGGCCAGCACCAGCAGCGACCCTGCCACTGCGGCGAGGCCGAAGTACCACAGGTAGCGGGCCACTCCGGCGGCGATGCTCAGGGCGCGCTCGAGCGCCGGCGTCTCGCTGAAGCCGGCCCCCGCGAGGCTGTCGCCGTCCACGACGCCCACCCCGACCACGACTTCCCCGGCAACCCTGTGGCCGTCGGGCCCGACGGTGATCCACGAGAGCCCGTAGACGCCGTCGTCGAGTGGGGGCAGGGCGAACTCGATGACCGCCTGATCGGCGCCGATCGGCGTGAGCAACACCGGCCCGGCAACGGTGGCCCCGTCGGCGGCGATCACGTCGAGCTGCACGGTGCGGGGGTCGACGGCCTCGGCGAAGACCAGTGTCAAACGCTCGGGCGCCTCGGCGGCAATGGAGCGGTCGTCGGGGATCGTCTCCAGCAACCTGGTGTGAGCCGCCGCAGGTGACGAAGCCGTGGCCAGAACCGTCGCCACCAGGACGGCCACGGCAAGACCGCCGCCTGCAAAACGGCGGGTGATCCGCCGGCGGGGCGGGGTCATCAGGAGCCTCGACAACCCACTCACCCCCGAGAGCATATGCCCCGGCCAGGCCCGATCAGGTCCCCGTCCCTGGTGCCGAGGCCCCCGTAGGCTCGCTGGACGTGAACACCCTTCCGCGTGCTCGCTCCGGCGCGCTTGCAGCCCTGAGACATCGGGACTTCGCCTTGTTCTGGTCGGCGGCGCTGCTGTCGAACGCGGCCAACTGGATGCAGCAGTTCACCGTGCCGTTCATCATGTACGAGATGACCGCCTCCAACACCTGGGTGGGGGCGGCGGCGTTCACCTCACTGTTCCCCGCGGTGGGTCTGGCCCCGGTGGCCGGTGTGCTGGCGGACCGGTTCTCCCGCCAGCGGGTCATGGTCATCACCCTGTGGGTGCACACGCTGGTCTGTGTGGCGTTCGCGGTCCTGTGGATGACCGGCGAACTGACCCCTTGGCGGATTCTGGGCCTCAACCTGCTCATCGGGATCGCGCTGGGGATTCAGGCATCCAGCTGGCAGGCCCTCGTCCCGCTGCTCGTGCCGGCCTCGAGCCTGCTCTCCGCCATCCGGCTGAATTCGGCCCAGTTCACAGCCTCCCGGGCGATCGGACCACTGACGGGCGCCGCACTGCTGAGATTCGTCGGGGCCGGCTCGGTGTTCGTGACCAACGCCGCCACCTACGCCCTGCTGATCGTGGTGCTGGTGGCTGTGCGCCCCCGCGAGGTGGTACCGCCGGTCCGCCAGCACCTGAGGGCCTTCCTGATGGCTGGGCTGGCCTTTGTGCGGCGGCGATCGGCGCTGGTGCAGGCGGTCACAACAGGATTCGCCATGGCCTACTTCGGCGGCGCCCTGCTGCACTTGGCGGCCGGCCTCGCCAGCGAGGACTTCAAGGTCGGCGAGACCGGGCTGGCGGGTTTGATCACAGCGGCAGGAGTGGGATCGGTTATCGGGTCGACCCTCATCATTGCCTACGGCGACCGTTTCGATCGTTCGCGGGTGGCTCGCTGGGGCCTCGGCTTGTACGCCGCGGCCCCACTGCTGGCGGCTGCGACGACCAGCTATGCCGTCGGCCTCACCGGCTACTTCGTGAGCGGTGTGGCGCATGTCTGCGTGGCGATCTCGATGAACGCCGCCATCCAGTCCCAGGTGACCGAGGAAATGCGCGGCCGGGCGATATCCCTCTACATCATGGGTGTGTTCGCAGGTTGGCCGCTCGGCGCGCTCGTGGGTGGCTGGATCGGCGACCACGTGGGGTTGCGGCTGGTGTTCGCCATCAACGGGCTGATGCTGGTGGGCTATCTCGTGGCCATCCACATCCGCTGGGACGGCCTGCGTTCGATCGACGCCAACCGGGACCTCGCCGACCAAGCCGCCGCTGATCAGCCCAGTCCGCCCGGCAGCACCGCGTAGTGGTCGTGGTTGGCCGTGAAGGCTCCCCTGCCACCGGTGATGGAGCGCAGATCGATCGCATAGCGCACCAACTCCGACTCGGGGACGAGGGCCCGAACGTGCTGCTCCCCGTAGTTGCCGGTGTCGGTCCCCTGCACGATCGCCCGGCGTGAGGAGAGATCGCCGATGACGTCGCCGAGGCATTCGCCGGGGACGCGCACGTCGACCTGAGACACCGGTTCCAGAACGACCGGGCGGGCTTGGTTCAAAGCGGCGTTGAATGCCAACCGGCCGGCCATCTTGAAGCTCATCTCCGAGGAGTCCACCGAGTGGTACTTGCCGTCGTAGACGGTGGCACGCAGGTCGACGACCGGATACCCGTGCTGGCCGCCGTTCTCCATGGCCTCGCGGATCCCTGCCTCCACCGCCGAGATGTATTGCCGGGGAATCACCCCACCGGTGATCTCGTCGGAGAACTCGAATCCCGATCCCCGCGACAGCGGCTCGATGCGAACGTGGGCGATGCCGAACTGGCCGTGGCCCCCGGTTTGCTTCTTGTGCTTGCCCTCGGCGGCCGCCTTGAGCGTGATCGTCTCCCGGAACGGGATCCGCAGATCCTCGATGTCCACACCCACGTTGAACTTGCGCTCGATGCGCTTCAGCGCCGTGCGAAGGTGCATGTCCCCCAGCCCCGAGAGCAGCGTCTGGCGGGTCTCGCGGGGGCGGCTCACGCGCAGCGACGGATCCTCGCCGCAGAGGCGCCGCAGGGCGTTGGAGAGCTTCTCCTCATCGGCCTTGCTGCGCGGCACCACCGCGAACGACAGCATCGGCTCGGGGGACGGCGGCGGCGCCAACTCCGTCGATCCGTCTCCGAGGGTGTCACCGGTCAGGGTGTCGGCGAGCTTGGCGACCGCTGCGATGTCGCCGGCGGCCAGTTCGGTGGCAGGCTCGCTGGTCGCCCCGCGGAGGGTCACGAGGGTGCGGACCCGCTCGTTGTCGCCGGTCCGGGAGTTCACCAGGTTCGTGTCGGCGGCCAGGGTGCCCGTCGCCACCTTGAACACCGAGACGGTGCCGAGGTACGGGTCGACGGTCGTCTTGAACACCAGCAACACCGGCGGGGCGTCGGCAGCCAGAGCAACCGGCTCGCCTGCGGTGTCGCGCATGGGGCGCGCCGCCAGCGGCGAGGGACCGATGCCGCAGATGTAGTTGCAGAGGCGGTCCACGCCGATCGGCGTGGTGGCGGAACCGCAGATCACCGGGAAGACCGCGGCGTCGGCGACGCCCTGCCCGAGGGTTTGCTCCAGTTCCTCCGTCGAGGGGACATCGCCTTCCAGGTAGCGCTCCAGGAGGGCGTCGTCGGCCACGACGATGCCCTCGATGAGCGACTCCCGGACCTCCTCGACGCGATCAGCCATCTCGGTGGGGATGGGGGTCTCGGTGATCGCCGTACCCTCGTAGAGCCAGGCGTCGTCGCTCAGCAGGTCGGCCACACCGCAGAAGCCCGGGCCCTCGGAAATGGGCAACTCGAGGGGGGCCACACCGCTGTCGAAAGTCTCCTGCAGCTGGGCCAACACCCCATCGAAGGACACGAACTCGCGGTCCAACTTGTTGACGAAGATCAGGCGCGGCTTGCCCGCCTCGGCGGCGCGCCGCCAGGCGCCGGCCACGGCGTGGTCGACTCCCGCGGTGGCGTCGACGACCATCACCAGCAGGTCGACGACTGCCATCGCTGCCCACTGCTCGCCGGCGAAGTCGAAGGATCCGGGCGTGTCCAGGAGGTTGATCTTGTGGTCGTTCCACTCGAAGGAGGCAAGCGCCATGACTTGCGAGCTGCCGCCGTCTCGCTCCTCCGGCTCGTGATCACAGACAGTGTTCTGCGCCTCGATGGCGCCCATGCGGTCCAGCGCGCCGGCTCGGAACAGCATGGCCTCCGCCAGCATGGTCTTGCCTGCGCTGCTTGAACCCACAAGCGCCACGTTGCGGATGCGTTCGGTCGGGTAGGTCTTCACCGACACCCCTTCGTTCAGTTCGCTTCAGCGTGCCCGTCCGGACCGCCGAGAGTCACCGGCACTCCGGACGATGCAGCGGAGACTACCGAGGCACTCCACTCCCGGCCAAGCGCACGGACTCTCGCGCATCGTTGCGGCGCTGCGGTGGCGAGTTGGCCGGCCCACCTCCGGGAGCGTCGGCGTAGGGTTTCACCCGTGGCGCACTTCGATTTCGTGATCGTCGGGGCAGGCTCGGGCAACTCGCTGTTGACGCCCGAACTCGAGGGCAGGCAGGTGGCCATCGTGGAGCGCGGCGAGTTCGGGGGAACCTGCCTGAACAGGGGCTGCATACCCTCCAAGATGCTTGTACACGTGGCCGACGTGGCCGAGACGGCGCGCCGATCCGGGCGACTGGGGGTGGAGGCACGCGTCGAGGAGGTCCGCTGGCCCGAGATCACCGAGCGGGTCTTCGGGCGCATCGATCCCATCGCGGCGGCCGGGGAGGACTACCGGCGCGGGTTGCAGGACGTCGTCGTCTACAAGGGTCAGGCCCGCTTCAAGGGTCCACGCCGCCTGGAGGTGAACGGTTCGGAGATCACCGGTGACGCCGTGGTGTTGGCGGCAGGGGCGCGGCCCTTCGTCCCGCCGCACCCGGACCTCACGTCGGTGGAGTACCACACCTCCGACGGGATCATGCGTCTCCCGGAGCCCCCGGAGCGCCTGCTGGTCTGGGGCGGCGGTTACATCGCGGCCGAGATGGCGCACGTCTTCGGCGCGGCGGGCAGCGAGGTGACCATCGTGAACAGGGGCCCGCGCCTGTTGCGCGCCGAAGATCTCGACGTGAGCGAAGCATTCACCGCCGCCTACCGGCGCCGCTTCAGGGTGCTCACCGATTCGCAGCCCATCGGCGCCACGAGCATGTCCGGGGGTGGGGTCGCGCTCGATGTGCGCCACTCCTCGGGGACCGAGACGCTGCGAGCCGACGTGTTGCTCGTCGCCGCCGGGCGGGTGCCCAACGGCGATGAACTCGCCGTGGGCACCGCCGGCGTGGCGCTGGACGACGCCGGGTACGTGGTCGTCGACCGCTACGGCCGCACGACCGCCGACGGCGTGTGGGCGCTGGGCGATATCTGCAACCCGAACCAGCTCAAGCACGTAGCGAATGCCGAGGCGCGGGTGATCGCCCACAACCTGGCACATCCCGGCGACCTGCGCCCGGTGGCGCTCGGGCCGATCCCCCACGCTGTCTTCGCTTCGCCGCAGGTGGCCTCGGTGGGGTACACCGAACAGGAACTCGCCGCCTCAGGCCGACCGTACCTCCGCTCGCTGCGACCCTACGGCGACACCGCCTACGGGTGGGCGATGGAAGACACCGGCAGTTTCTGCAAGCTGCTATCGGATCCGGTCACCGATCGCCTGCTCGGCGCGCACATCTGCGGGCCCGATGCCGCGGTGCTGTTGCAGCAACTGGTGCAGGCGATGGCCTTCGACCTGAGCGTCACCCAGATCGCCTCGGGGCAGCTGTACATCCATCCGGCCCTCAGCGAGGTGGTCGAGCAGGCGCTGTTGGGCCTGGGGCAGTGAGCGGCACGGCCGGGCACCGGGGAGCCGGCGGGGCCGGCGAACTGACCGCGGGCGGCAGCCTGCCGGCGGTCTGGCGGGAGCACGCGGGCCGCCATCCCCAGCGCCACTGCCTCCACGACTCCTCGACGGGTTGGATCGGCCGCGGCGAGTTGGCCGAGATGAGCGCCGAGGTGGCCGTGGCCGGCCGGCCCGACGCCGAGTGGGGTGAACTCGTGGTCGCCCACGTGGTCCCCGAAGCGAACGAGCAGGCGCCCACCGTCGGCGAGTTCCGCAACCACGTGGCCGAGCGATTGGCTCCGTACAAGCACCCCCGCGCGGTGGTTCCGGTGGAGGCCATCGCGCGCAACGCCCTCGGCAAAGTGCAACACCACCTGCTCGGCGAGGTGGCGGCGGCGCCCTAACGTAGGGGCGATGGGCAGCACTTGGGGCCACACCTTCCGGATCAGCACGTTCGGCGAGTCCCATGGTGGGGCCATCGGCGTCACCGTCGACGGGTGCCCGCCCCGGCTGGCGCTGAGCGCCGCGGACATACAGGTCGACTTGGATCGGCGACGCCCCGGGCAGAGCCGCCTCACCACGCAGCGAAACGAGGCCGACCGGGTGCAGATCCTGTCGGGGGTCTTCGAGGGACGCACGCTCGGCTCCCCCATCGGGATGCTCATCCCGAACACCGACGCTCGCCCCGAGGCCTACGAGCATCTGCGCGACGTCTACCGCCCCTCCCACGCCGACTACGTGACCGAGGCCAAGTACGGGATCCGGAACTGGCAGGGCGGTGGCCGCGCCAGCGCCCGCGAGACGGCCGCCCGGGTGGCCGGCGGGGCCGTGGCGCGCCGGCTCCTGACCGAGGTGTGCGCTGTGGAGGTGGTGGCCTGGGTCGCCCAGGTGCACGAGATCAAGGCCTCCACCGACCCCGATACCGCCACGCCCGAGGCCGTTGAGGCCTCACCCGTGCGCTGCGGCGACCCCGAAGCAGCCGAGGCCATTGCCGAGGCGATCGAGACGGCTCGCCGGAACGGCGACTCGCTGGGCGGCGTCGTGGCGTGTGTGGCGCGAGGCGTGCCACCGGGGCTGGGAGAGCCGATCTTCGACAAGCTCGAAGCGGACCTGGCCAAGGCCTTGCTGTCGCTGCCGGCGGCCAAGGGGTTCGAGATCGGCAGCGGGTTCGCCGCTGCGGGGATGACGGGCATTCAGCACAACGACCCCTTCGTGGCGGGCCCCGACGGCCGGCCCCGCACCCTGTCGAACCATTCCGGGGGCGTGCAGGGCGGGATCTCCAATGGCGAGGACATCGTTGTGCGTGTGGCCTTCAAGCCGACGGCGACGATCGCCTCCGAGCAGCGCACGGTGGACCGTTTCGGCCAGGAGGTGGTCCTGGCAGCCAGGGGTCGGCACGACCCGTGCGTCCTGCCCCGCGCCGTGCCCATCGTCGAGGCGATGGTCTGCCTCGTGCTGGCGGATCACTGGCTCCGCCAGCGGAGCGTGGCGGTGCTCGAGGAGGACGGTTAGCAGCGGCGGCACTCCCCCGCCGCAGGTGTGGCGAGCGGCTCAGCCCGCTTCGGCCACGACTCCGAGATCCCAGGACAGCCGGGGGCAATCACCCCACAGGCGTTCAAGCTGGTAGTACTCGCGGGCCTCTTCGGAGAAGACGTGCACGACGAAATCGCCGAAGTCCATCAACACCCACGAGCGCGAATCCAGTCCTTCCACCGACAGAGGCCTCGGCCCGCCGGCTGCGCGGACACCATTGCCGACCTCCTCGCAGATGGCCTTGACCTGCCGGGGGTTCGCGCCGGCTGTGATGACGAAGAACTCGCAGACCGACAGCACCTCGGCGACGTCGATGAGGAGAGTGTCGCGCCCGAAGTGATTCTGTGCCGCCCGCGCCCCGGCGCTCGCCCAGGAGATGAGGTCGCTTCGGTCTCTGCCGTGCCGCACTCCGGCCAGTGTAGGTCGGCAGGGGACCGCACGTGGCTATGCCTCCGGTGCCCGCTGGTCAGCGATACAGCCCGCGACGCTCGATCTCTGCGGCGACCGGCTGCGACATGACGCTGTCGAGAGGTCGCCCCTCGCCCAACCAGCGCCGCACGTGGGTGCTGGACACTTCGACGCCGGGCCCCTCCACCGCGATCCAGCGCCAGCCGGGCGGCGGTACGCCGGCACCGGTGGCACCGAGCCGCGCGACCACCGCCACCGTTGCAAGCGAGCGGATGTCCTCGGGGCGACGCCAAGTGTCGAGGGAGTCGGCGAGGTCGCTGCCCACTATGAGGAACAGCTCACGGGCATCGTTTGCGAGGTCGGTCAACGTCTCAGCCGTGGAGGAGTCCCCGCCCCGATCGATTTCCAGGGTGGACACCTCGAAACCTTCTTGGTTCGTCACTGCGGCGCGCACCAGCGCCAGGCGGTCCGCGGCGGGGCTGACGGCCTGCTCGTCGACCTTCTGCCACGGCGTGTTCGCCACGACGAACAGGACCCGGTCCAGCCCCAGGGCCCAGCGCGCTGCCTCTGCAGCGGCCAGATGGCCGATGTGGGGCGGATCGAACGTTCCGCCGAAGACACCGAGGCGTTCGGGCCGAGGTGGCGCCGCTTCTGGCGTACCCTCCATGGTTCGAAGCTAGCGCCCGGTCGGCTGGACTCGACGGTCCGGACGCGCTACAGTTATCGGTGCTTGCGGCGTTCCCGCGCGTATTCGGTGGCACCCGGTAGGGGTCGAACTGCAGGAAACGCAAGGAAACTCGCAAGCAAACAGCCCCTCGTTCGGTCTCGACCGGATTCTGGCGAACCAGGTCGAGTTCCTCCTGCAGCGGCCAATGCCAATGGCCGTCGGACAGGTGGTCCTGAACCTGTGAAATCTGTCACAAGCGCGGATCGCGAGGACTCAGAGGGCGGGAACAACACACCGCATTGAGTTGTTGGGACAACTCGAGAAGACCGAACCAAAAGGGATCGTGCCGGTGGCCACCGATGGCCCCGCTACGACACGGGAAACCAAGCGAAGCAGAGACGAAGAAGCAATGAGTGATTCAGTCGGTCAGTACCTCAATGAGATCGGCCTCGTGCCGTTGCTCACCGCCGCGGACGAGCGGGAGCTCTCGCAAATCATCGAACGCGGCCGTGCAGCCGCCGACCGCAAGGCCGCCGGCGAGCGCGCCCGGAGCCTCGACCGCGAGGTCGAAGCTGCGGCGGTCGCCAAGGATCGGTTCATCCGCTCCAACCTCCGCCTCGTGGTCAGTGTGGCGCGGCGCTATCCCCTGCCTCCGGGCATGGAGTTGCTCGACCTGATCCAAGAGGGCAACCTCGGACTCGAGCACGCCGTGGACAAGTTCGACTGGCGCAAGGGGTTCAAGTTCTCCACCTACGCCACCTTCTGGATCCGCCAGGCCATCGGCCGGGCACTCGACCAGAAGGCCAGCCTCGTGCGCCTGCCGGGTGACCGCTCGGCGAGCCTGCGGGCAGCGCTGCGTCAGGTCTCGGGGAACGGTGACGAGTTGGACGAGGAGCACGCACGCCTGCACCGCCTCACCACGCCGACCTCGCTCGACCGCACGATCGGTGACGACGACAGCAACGAGCTGATCGATCTGATCGCGGACGGCAACCCCGGTCCGGAGCAGATGGTGATGGCGTTCGCCGACAACGAGATGGTCACCGCCCTGCTGTCGGTGCTCGACGAACGCGCCCGCTACGCCGTTGAGCAGCGTTTCGGCCTGCAGGACGGCAGGAAGCGGAGCTACCGCGAGGTGGGTGAGGAGTTGGGTGTCACCGCAGAGGCCGCCCGGCGCCTCGTCAAGCGCGCCGTCAACGTGGTGCGCGAGCGAGCCGTCGAGCGCACCGACGCCGCCTGAACCGGGCGCGCCGTGACCGCGAAGCCCTGGAACCCGGAGAGCTGGCGGCACTACCCGGCCCAGCAGCAACCCACATGGCCCGACGCGGCCGAACTCGACCGGGTGCTCAAGATCCTGTCGGGCTTCCCGCCACTGGTGTTCGCCGGCGAGGCGCGCAATCTCGCCGGAAAGCTGAGCGACGTGGCCGCCGGCCGGGCATTCCTGCTGCAGGCCGGGGACTGCGCCGAGTCCTTCGACGCCCTGTCGGCGGACAGCATCCGGGACAAGCTGCGGGTGATCCTGCAGATGGCCGTCGTCCTGACCTACTCGGCCGGTGTGCCGGTCACCAAGGTCGGTCGGGTCGCCGGGCAGTTCGCCAAGCCCCGATCCAGCCCCACCGAGGTGGTGCGCGACAAGACGCTGCCCTCGTTCCGCGGGCATATGGTCAACGACATCGGCTTCTCCGCCTCGGCGCGGGCGGCCGACCCGAACCGGCTGCTGACCGCCTACCACGCCTCGGCCTCCACGCTGAACCTGCTCCGCTCGTTCACCAAGGGCGGCTTCGCCGACCTGAGTCGAGTGCACGCCTGGAACCAGGAGTTCGTGGCCTCCTCCCCCGCTGGGCAACGCTACGAGGAGCTCGCCGGCGGCATCGAAGCGGCCCTCCGGTTCATGGCCGCCTGCGGCATCGGCAGCGGCGACCACGTCGAACTGCACACCGTGGACTTCTTCACCAGCCACGAAGCGCTGATCCTTCCCTACGAGGAAGCCTTGACGCGCACCGACTCGCTGACAGGCGAGCCCTACGACTGCTCTGCCCACATGCTGTGGGTCGGCGAGCGCACCCGCCAACTCGACGGTGCACACGTGGAGTTCCTGCGCGGCGTGCACAACCCCCTGGGGTGCAAGGTGGGGCCGACCGCGACTACCGCCGAAGTGCTGGAACTCTGCGAGACCCTCAACCCCCAACGCGTTCCGGGACGCCTCACCCTCATCTCCCGCATGGGTGCCGAGCGCATCGGCGACGTGCTGCCGACGCTCGTGACTGCGGTCCGCGACGCCGGCCATCCGGTGGTCTGGGTCTGCGACCCGATGCATGGGAACACCTTCACCTCATCGACGACGGGGCACAAGACCCGTCACTTCGAGGACATCTGCACGGAGATCGACGCCTTCTTCGCCGTGCATCGCGCCGAAGGCACCTGGCCCGGCGGCATCCACGTGGAACTCACCGGCGACGACGTCACCGAGTGCCTCGGCGGCTCGGAGGATCTCGGCCACGCCGATCTGCCGATGCGCTACGAGACGATGTGCGACCCCCGCCTCAACGGCCGGCAGTCGCTGGATCTGGCGTTCCGAGTCGCTGAGAAACTGCGGACCTGAGCCTCCGGCACTGCCCTGGAGGACCACCGCGCCCAGTGCCCGGGGTGGGACTCGAACCCACACGACCGCGAGGTCAAAGGATTTTGAGTCCTCCGCGTCTTCCAATTCCGCCACCCGGGCCGATCGCGACATCAGTGTAGAATGCTTCGGGGTGACCACCTGACTTCGGTGTCCGCCCGTCTCGGTCCCAACGCGGGCCGTGCCCGTTGCGGCGGTTGCGGTTTGCAGCCGGCTGCCGAGCGCCTACGGTTCACCCACGCTCCAACCGCTTCACCCCGACGAGGTCTGGTCCACCATGTCGTTCCTACCGCGACGTATTGTGCCGGTGGTGCAGTGCGACGCCGGCAACGGCCCGACCTGAGCCCGTGATCACCTTCACCTACCCGGGGCAGGGATCGCAGGCGCCGGGCATGGGTACCTCCTGGGCGAACGAACCCTCGTGGGAACTCGTGGAAGAGGCCACCGAGGCAACCGGCCGTGACGTGGGGCTGCTGCTTCTGGAAGCCGATGCCGAGCAGTTGCGGCAGACCCGGAATTCTCAACTCGCCACGTTCGTCATGAGCATGCTCGCGCTCGACGCTGTGGCAAGGGTGGGACTGCTGCCAAACGCCCACGCCGGGCACAGCCTCGGGGAGTACAGCGCCCTGGTGGCCTCCGGTGTCCTGGACTTCGCCGAAGCGGCTCACCTGGTCGCCGAACGCGGCGAAGCCATGCAACTCGCCTCGGAGGAACAGGAAGGCACCATGGCTGCCGTCCTCGGTCTCTCCGACGGCGACGTGGAGTCAGTCTGTGAGGAGGCTGGACCGAACGTCTGGGTCGCCAACTACAACGCACCCGGCCAGGTGGTGATCGCGGGCTCCCCCGACGACGTCAACACCGCGGCTGACGCGGCGCGCGAGCGCGGCGCCAAGCGCGTGATGCAGTTGCAGGTGGGAGGCGCCTTCCACACCCCCTTCATGGCCTCGGCCTATGAGCGCCTCACCAAGGCCCTTGCGAAGGCCGAGTTCCACGACCCGGATGTGCCTGTCTACGCGAACGTCGATGCCTCCGCCTACGACACTGCCCGGGTGTGGCCGCGGTTGTTGGCCCGCCAACTCACCAGCCCCGTGCGGTGGCACCAGACGATCCGGCGGCTCGCCGACGCGGGCTGCAGAACCTTCGTCGAGTTCGGTCCCGGTAACGCACTCACGGGCATGGCGAAGCGCATAGAACGGGGAGTCGCAACCCTGAGCGTGCGCAACCCCGCCGATATCGACCCCTTGTTGGAGTCTGTCGGCGCCGGTGGCGACGGGGAGGTGGCCCTGGCCAACGGTGAGGCGCTCTACGCGCACGAGCGGCTGGTCGTGGCGCCGGCGGCGGGAGTCTTCAAGCCGGCCGAACCCGACTGCAGGAGTGCCCGCATCGCCACGGGCGCCGTACTCGGTGAGGTGAGCGGCGAACCGGTGCGCTCGCCGTTCAGCGGTGTTGTGATGGACTATCTGGCCGTGGACGGCGAGCGGGTCGCGATCAACCAGCCGATCGCCTGGTTGAGGACCGATTGATGCCACCAACGCGAAGTCGCGCCGCGCCGGGACCGGCGGGGGGGCGATGAACCGCGGCAGCCGCATCATCGGCTACGGCACGGCCCTGCCCGAGCGCGTCATCACCAATCACGACTTGGCGCAGACCCTCGACACGAGCGACACCTGGATCACCGAACGCACCGGCATCAAGGAGCGGCGGATCGGCAGCACGACGCGCGCACTGGCGATCGAGGCGGCACAAGGTGCCCTGGACATGGCAGGTGTCGACGCCGGGGACCTCGACAGCGTGGTTCTCGCCACGACCACACCCGATCGCGTGATCCCGGCCACCGCCGGCTCCGTGCAGACGGCGCTCGGAGCAAGCTGCGGGGCATTCGACCTGAATGCCGCCTGTTCGGGGTTCGTCTACGGGCTGAACGTGGCCCACGGGCTGATCCTGGCGGGGGCGGAACACGTCCTGTTGATCGGGTCGGAAACTCTCAGTCGCTTCGTGGACTGGGAGGATCGCGCCACTGCGGTCCTCTTCGGTGACGGTGCCGGCGCCGTGGTGCTGTCGGCCACCGACGGCTCCGGTAACGCCTTGCTGGGCTGGGCGCTGGATTGCAAGGGCAGTCTGGAGAAGTCCCTCCACTGCGACTTCGGGGGTTTCATCTACATGGAGGGCCGCGAGGTGTTCCGCCAGGCAGTGCGGATCATGGTCGACACCTGCGAGCGCGCTCTGGCGGCGGCCAACCTCACCACCGGCGACATCGATCTCGTGGTCCCCCATCAGGCCAACGCCCGGATCATCCGGAGTGCCTGCGAGAAGCTCCGGATTTCCGAGGATCGAACCGTCCAGGTCCTGGGTTGGACCGGCAACACCTCATCCGCGTCGATCCCGCTGGCTCTCGCCGATGCCGCCGGCAACGGCCGGCTGGCCACCGACGACGTGGTCCTGCTGGTGGGATTCGGCGCCGGCATGACCTCGGCCAGCGCGTTGTTGCGCTGGGAGCTTTGAGCGACAGCACCGCCGGCAGGGTCGCTCTCGTGACCGGCGGGGCGCGAGGCATCGGCCTGGCCTCCGCCTTGGCGCTGCGCGATGGCGGCCATCGCGTGGCGGTGACCTATCGCTCCAGCCCCCCGGAAGTGGCCGCCGAGGCGGGCCTCCTGGCGGTGCGCTGCGACGTGACCGACGCGGCCGACGTGGAGGCGGCCTTCGAAGTGGTCGAAGAGACCCTCGGGCCGGTGGAGATCCTGGTCTCCAACGCCGGCATCACCCGCGACAACCTGCTGCTGCGCATGAGCGAAGAGGATTTCGCAGCCGTCCTCGACACCAATCTCACAGGCGGCTACCGGATGTTGCGCCGCAGCGTGCGCTCGATGATGCGTGCTCGCTGGGGACGGATCATCCTCGTCTCGTCGGTCGTCGGCCTCGGCGGGCAGGCCGGTCAAGCCAACTACGCGGCCTCCAAGGCCGGCCTCGTCGGGCTCGCCCGCTCGGTTGCGAAGGAATTCGCCGGGCGCAACGTGACGGTCAACGTCGTGGCTCCCGGCCCCATCGAGACCGATATGATCGATGCGCTGGGCGAGAAAAGGCAGGCGGCGATCCGCTCGGCGGTCCCCCTCGGTCGCTTCGGTACGCCGGCCGAGGTGGCGGCGACCGTATGCTTCCTTGTCTCACCCGAGGCCGGATACATCACCGGGGCCGTCATCCCCGTCGATGGCGGCCTGAGCATGAGTTGACCCCGAGACGACGGAGTGAATCCAGTGAGCAACGACAACTTCGAACGATTCCAGCGCTGTGCCGTTGAGGTCCTTTCCGTCGAAGCGGAACAGGTGACGCTGGAGGCCAGTTTCGCCGATGATCTCGACGCCGACAGCCTCGACCTCGTGGAGCTGGTGATGGCCCTCGAGGAGGAATTCGACGTGACGGTGGAAGAGGAGGAACTCGCGGACATCGAGACCGTGGCCGCCGCCTTCACCATGATCGAAGCCAAATTGGGATGAACCACCGCCGAGTGGCCGTCACCGGCCTCGGCGTCCTGGCGGCCTGTGGAGTCGGCCAGGAGGACTTCTTCGCCGGTCTGTTGCGGCCTCCTCCGGGGGGCTTGCGTGCGGTAGCGGGTTTCGATCCCACACCGCACTTCGCCAACGCCAAGGAGATGCGGCGCCACGACCGGTTCACACAGTTCGCCCTGGCTTGCGCAGCGGAGGCACTGGAACAGGCCGGCGACCTGGATCCGGACCCCGACCGGGTCGGTGTGTGGATCGGGACGGGCGTGGGCGGCTTGATGAGTATCGAGAACCACGTCCTGTGGCACTTCGTCAAGGGAGCCAAGCGCGTCACGCCGTTCTTGATCCCCATGATGATGGCGAACGCCGCGGCCGCGGCCGTCTCCATGCGCTACGGCTACCAGGGACCGTGCGAGGTGACCTCCACGGCCTGCGCCTCGGGGACACAGTCCATCGGGAATGCCGCCGAGCTGATCCGCCACGGACGCTGCGACGTGATGCTCGCCGGAGGCTCGGAGTGCTCGAGTTCACCGACCGGCCTGCAGGGCTTCGCCAACATGACCGCGCTGTCGCGGGTCGGTGTCTCCCGCCCGTTCGATCGGGACCGCGACGGGTTCATGCATGCGGAGGGCTGCGGGGTGCTCGTGCTGGAGGAACTGGAGCACGCCCGGGCCCGCGGCGCCGAGGTCCTCGCCGAGGTCACCGGCTACGCCAGCACGGCTGACGCGTACCACATCACCGCACCGGCCCCCGGCGGAGCCGGCGCGGTGTCCTGCATGGCCCGGGCGGTTGCCGATGCCGGCCTGGCCCCCTCGGACATCGTCCACATCAACGCCCACGGGACTTCCACCCCCCTGAACGACGCCAACGAGGCCGAGGCGATCCACAAGGTGTTCGGCTCGCCGGGACCGCTGGTGACCTCCACGAAAGGCGTCACAGGTCACGCGCTCGGGGCTGCCGGCGCTGTGGAGGCCGCCGCGATAGTCCTGTCCATGCAACGCAGCGTGCTGCCGCCGACGGCCGGCTACGAGAACCCCGACCCGGACATGGCGCCGATCCGCATCCTGGCGCCTGATCCCTGCGAGTGGGAGCCGGGACCCAGCCTCTCCAACTCTTTCGGGTTCGGCGGCCACAACGGCTGCCTGGTCATCAGCCCGCCGCCGGCGGGCTAGCGAGCCGGCGGCCCGCGCGGCTCGGTTCAGGCCCGCACCGCCACGAACATCAACTCGCAACTGCAGGCCAGAGCCCCGTCCACCGACGCCTCCCCCGCCGCCCGCCCGGCCCGCGCGGACAGTCGCAGCACCTCCACGCGCAGGTCGAGACGCTCGCCGGGCAGCACCTGGCGACGGAAACGCGCCCCGTCGATCCCCCCGAACAGCGGCAGCCTTCCCGTCATCCGCTCGTCGTTGAGAACCGCGTAGGCGCCCAGCTGGGCGAGCGCCTCGGTCATGAGCACTCCGGGCAGCGTGGGCCGGCCGGGGAAGTGACCGGCGAAAAAGGCCTCGTCGCCGGTGGTGCGCCAGTATCCCTCGGCCCGCTCGCCGGGTACCAACGCGATGACCTCGTCGAGCAGGAGAAACGGCGGCCTGTGCGGCAGCACCGCTGCGGGCGCCGGCAGCGGGTCACCGGTCACTCCGACTCCTCGAGCGCGGCCAGGATCTCCAGTGGCGTGTCCTTCGGGCTGATCCCGTACCAGGCCTGTTCGATGCGTCCCTCGCTGTCGATCAGGAACGCCGACCGGGTGGTCCCGATGAAGGTGTTGCCGTACATCTTCTTCTCGTTGCGCGCCCCGTAGCTGGAGGTAGTGGAGTTGTCGGGATCCGAGAGCAACCCGAAACCCAGGTCGTGCTTCTCGTCGAAGCGCTTCTGGCGATTGGGCGGGTCCGCGCTCATCCCCAGGATCGAGACCTCTTCGGGCAGTTGGTCGGCGATGTCACGCATGCCGCAGGCCTGCTTGGTTCAACCGGGGGTCATCGCCTTGGGGTAGAAGAACAAGGCCACCCTGCGCCCGGCGAAGTCCTCAAGGGACACCTCCTCGCCCTCCTGGTTCAGCAGCCGGAAGTCCGGCGCCGGGTCGCCTGGCTGGAGTTTCATGGCAGGCTCCTCGCTGGTGCACGTGCTCGCGGCGCAATCCTAGAGCCGGCCGGCTGCAGATCTCGCCCGCGACTCGCTCGCCTGTGAACTCATGGACACGACTCGGATAGCATTCCTGCCTGCCAGCAGGTACGAAAACAATCGAAAGGGGCGTGACGTGATGTCGCGAGGCTCCACCCAGCACCGGACGGGGATCCGGTTCGTCATCGCAACGCTTGCCTCAACGCTCGCCCTCCTGGCTGCCGCCTCCTCCGGTGTCGCCTCCGACGACCCTCCCGAGGCTGAGACCGCCACGACAGAGGCTGCGACCGCCGGGGACGGACTCGATGCGACCGGGGACTTGGAGTCACTCGTTGCCCGGCTCCGCCAGAACGCGGCCGAGTTCAGCTACACGGTCGGCAGTGCCGGTGGCGGCCTCACGATTGCGACGATCTCCGAGCCGCTGACGTTCAACCTGGCCGTCTCCAACGATGCCGGGTCCTCGAACGTGCTGGGCTACCTCTTCGAGGGGCTCACCGAGACCTCCTGGTTGAACGACGAGATCGAACCTGCGCTGGCCGAGTCCTGGGAGCGCTCCGATGACGGCCTCACCTGGACGTTCCACCTCCGCAGGGACGTCACCTGGCACGACGGGGAGCCGTTCGGTGCCCACGACGTGGAATTCACGTTCAACCGGATCATCTACAACGACGACATCCCGGCATCGGCCCGCGGGGCCTTCGAGTTCCGCCACCTCGACGACGACGGCGCCTGGCAGACCGACCGGATGAGCGTCACCGCCACCGACGACCACACGGTGCAGATCATCCTGCCCGCGCCCTTCGCGCCGTTCCTGCGCACGCTCGGCACGGCGATCTACCCTGAGCACCTGCTCGCATCGCACGTCGACGACGGCACCTTCGCCTCGGCGTGGGACATCGACACCGATCCGACCGAGATCGTGGGGACCGGGCCGTTCAGCATCGCCGCCTACGAGCCCGGCGAGCGCTTGGTGCTACAACGCAACCCGCACTACTGGATGACCGACGCGGCCGGCAACCGGCTGCCGTATCTGGATGAGATCACCCACGTCATCGTCGATGACCTCGAAGCCGAACTCGCCGCCTTCGAGGACGGCACCTCCGACACCCACGGCATCCTCGGCGCGGAGTACGCCGAACTCGAGCCGCTCGGGGCGGAAGGCAACTTCACGATCCACCGCCGGGGCCCCACATTCGGAACGACATTCCTGGCCTTCAACGTGAATCCCGGGAGCGATCCCGACACCGGGGAGCCGTACCTGGATCCCGTCAAGGCGGGGTGGTTCGCCAACACGCAATTCCGCCGGGCGGTGGCTCACAGCGTCGACAAGGACACGCTCATCGGTGAGGTGCACCACGGCCAGGGCTACCCCCAGTGGTCCTCCATCAGCTCCGCGGCCGACGACTTCTTCAATCCCGACGTGCGGCGCTACGAGTACGACCCGGCGCTCGCCAACGAGATCCTCGACGGGTTGGGCTGGACGGACACCGACGGCGACGGCGTGCGCGAGGACTCGGCGGGCAACCCCATTGAGTTCACGCTCGTGACCAGCACCGGCAACACCGTGCGCCAGCAGACCACCGAGGTTATCCGCCGGGGCATGGAGGCCATCGGGCTGGGCGTGGACTACACGGCGATCGAATTCGGTGAGCTCGTCGGCCGGCTCACCGTCTCCTACGACTGGCAGACCATGGTGATCGGTTTCACCGGCGGCCCCGAGCCCCACAACAGCATCAACCTCTGGCACAGCAGCGGTGGGCTGCACCTCTGGCACCCCAACCAGGAATCACCCGCCACGGACTGGGAGGCGGAGATCGACGAGCTGTTCGTGAGTGCCGGCCAGGAACTCGACCACGCGGCGCGCGTGGCCCACTACCACCGGGTCCAGGAGATCGTGGCCGAGAACGTGCCGCTGGTCTACACGACCGTGCCCGAGCGCCTCACCGCGGTGCGCAACGTCTTCGCCAACACCACGCCGACCCTCTTCGCCGTCTGGGACATCCGCTACCTGTACCGCACCGACCTGGTGCCCGAGGCGGGGCCCCCGGCGGAGGTCCCGACGGGCTAACCGAGCGGCGGGACGATGCTGCTGGTGGGCTCGAAGGTGCCCCAGGCGAACCAGAACGTGTCCACGAACTCGCGGGCCACCAGGCGGTGACCGGCCAGTTCGCCGGCGGTGGCCTCGCCGAAGAGGTTCCAGGTTGAGCCGGTCTCGTTGTCAACGAAGCCGTCACCGCTGCGGCTGAAGCTCAGCAGCCGCCCGTCCACGCTGCGTTCGAAGACGCCGCTGGAGCCCACGTCGATCCCGTTGGCCAACTCGGGGGCGTCGATCGCCGAACTGGCCCCGGGAAGGTTCCAGACCACCAGCGCCACACCGGCCAGTTCCACATCCACGACGCCGGTGTCCGACAGATGTGCGTGCCGCACGGCGACCGCGTCGCCGTCGCCGCGGATGCCCACGACCCGCTCCTTGGCGGGCAGGCGCTCGTCGATGTCGGTTGATTGGAAGGCGGGGGTGAGCAGGCGCTCGCTGGTCTCGTAGCCGACATAGGGATTGCGCCCGTAGGACCGGTGATGGCCGGTCTCGGTGGTCAGGACCATGCCGTCGGGGTGGGCGTCGCGCCATGCGGCCCAGGAGACGATGGCCATCGGCCAGAAGTCCAGCTGGGTGCCGATCAACTCGCCGATCACCGCGAGGCCGTCGAAGTGTGTCCACAGCGACTGCGTCTGGCGGTCGTACATCACCATCGAGGACTGGTACAGAATCCCCGAGGTGCCGAAGTCCAGGACCCTCCCCGCGGCGTTGCGGTCGTAGGCCACCGAGGAATTGCACAGCGGGCAGTACGAGATGGTCACCGGCACGCCGCCCACCGTGTCGTTGACCAGTTCGTGCCAGGTCATGATCTGCAGCGGGTAAGCGCGGGCGTCGCCGTTGATCTCGAGGGCGAGGACGGCCTCGCTGTCGGCCAGGAAGTCGATCTCGCCGGCCGGAGCGAAGACCGGCTCGTCGAGGGCGGGGATACCGTCGGGCGGCGGGCCGCCGGAGCGGATCTCCTCCGGCGGGATGAGGGCGGCGAATCCAGGCCAGAACCGGTCCGCCAGTGCCGACGGCACCGACTCCCGCCCGCTGCTGTCGGCGAGCGGCGCCCGGCCGGGTGGGTTCTCGCCGTTGGCGTTCGGCGGGGGCACGTCGGTCTCGGGTGCGGCAGGAATGAACAGGGTGGTCGTTGTAGGGGTGGCTGCTGTGCTCTCGGCCGGCGCCGGGGTGTCATCGCCGGGGGCCGCTTGCGGAGCCGGCGCGGCATCGGTCGGCTCGGGTTGACCGGGCGCTTCGTCCTCGGTCGGGGGGGCGGTCTCGGCGGAGGTCGGCTGCGCGGAGGCTGTCGCCTGTGTGGCGGGACTCGCGCCGGCGCCGGAGTTCGCTTCGGCGGCAGGTGCCTCCTGAGCGTCGTTCTCCCCGGCTGCAGGGGACTCCGGCTCACCGCCGCATGCCACCGCCAGCAGCGCCAGCGCCGCGACGGTCCCGAGGAAGCGAGCTGCCAGGCGGGTGCCGGTCAACCTGCTTGTCACGTTGGGTGCGCCTCATCGAGGGCGCGCCGCAGCCCGGCGACGAAGGACCCCACGCCTTCGGGCCCCTCCCCTTCCAGCAGCCGCCGCATGACTGCCGAGCCTACGACCACGCCGTCGGCGACGGTGGTCGCCTCAGCCGCCTGGGTGGGCGTGGAGACCCCCACGCCGACCAGCACCGGCAAGTCGGTGATCTTCTTGAGCCGGTCGGCGATGACGACCGCGCTGGACGCCAGGGAGGCGCGCTCGCCGGTCACACCCAGCAGACCCACGGCGTAGACGAATCCTCGCGAGCGGGCGCAGACGGCCTCCAGCCGCTCGCGCGATGCCGTCGGGGCGGCGAGCAGCACCGTCTCGACGCCGGCCTCGTCCGCCGCGGCGATCCAGGGTCCGCTCTCCTCCAGAGGCAGATCGGCCAGGATCGCCCCCGAGATGCCTGCGGTGGCCAGCGACAGTGCGAAGCGCCGATGGCCCATGTGGTGCGCGATGTTGTAGTAGGTCATGATGACGAGGGGCACGTCCACATCCAGACCTGCTGCGGCGGAGACGAGGCCCCCAGGGGTCGCGCCGGCCGCCAGCGCCCGGTCGCCCGCCTCCTGGATCGTGGGCCCGTCCATCACCGGGTCCGAGAAGGGGATGCCGATCTCCACGGCGTCGGCGCCGGCGACCGCGGCGGCCTCGACGGCGGCCTCCCAGCCCTCGATCCCGCCGGTGATGTACGGCACGAGGCACTTGCGACCCCGGTCGCGGGCCGCACGCAGAGATGCCTCCAGGGCACCGGGTTGAGCCGCGCTCACCCTTGCAGCCCCATGACCAGGTCGACGTCCTTGTCGCCCCTCCCCGACAGGTTCAGCAAGACGGTGCGTCCCGCCAGTTCGCGCCGCTCGCGGCTGATCCAGGCCAGACCGTGGGCGGGCTCGAGCGCGGGGATGATGCCCTCGGTCCGCGACAGCAACTCGAACGCCGCCAGCACCTCGCCGTCGGTGACGTTCTCGTAGCGGGCCCGGCCGGTGCGAGCCAGGTGGGCGTGCTCGGGTCCGACGCCGGGGTAGTCCAAGCCGGCCGAGATGGACTCCGCTTCCAGCACCTGACCGAACTCGTCCTGCATGAGGTACGACAGCGAACCGTGCACGACGCCCGGCGTGCCGCGCCCCACCGCCGCTCCCCCGGCGGGCTCCACGCCCACCAGCTCCACGTCGCCGTCGGCGAACCCGCTGAAGATTCCGGCCGCGTTCGATCCGCCGCCCACGCAGGCCACCACCACGTCGGGATCGCCGCCGAGCAGTTCGATGCACTGGCCGCGCGCCTCGGTGCCGATGACCCGGTGGAACTCGCGCACCATCCACGGATAGGGATGCGGGCCCATCACCGAGCCCAGGCAGTAGTGGGAGCGCTCCACGGTTGCCACCCAGTCGCGCAGCGCCTCATTGATGGCGTCCTTGAGGGTCCGGCTGCCGGTGGTGACGGCGTGCACCTCGGCGCCCAGCAGGCGCATGCGGAACACGTTCAACTCCTGGCGGCTGACGTCCACCTCGCCCATGTACACCGTGCAGTCCATCCCCAGCAGCGCTGCGGCGGTGGCTGTCGCGACGCCGTGCTGGCCGGCGCCGGTCTCGGCCACGAGGCGGGTCTTCCCCATCCGCTCGGCCAGGAGTGCCTGGCCCAGCACGTTGTTGATCTTGTGGGAGCCGGTGTGGTTGAGGTCCTCCCGCTTGAGCAGGAGGCGCAGGCCCAGTTCCGCCGACAGGCGCGGGCAGTCGGTCATCGGCGAGGGTCGGCCGGCGTAGTCACGCAGGAGGCCGTCGAGCCGCCCCCGGAACTCCTCGTCGGCCCAGGCGGTGCGGAACGCCCGATCGAGCTCCTGGCAGGCCGGTACCAGGGTCTCCGGGACATAGCACCCCCCGAAGTCGCCGAAACGGCCCTCCGGCGTCGGCTCGGTCATGCTCATGACAACACCCCTGTCAGGTCGCCCGCGCCGGCGTTCAGAACTCGGACTGCCAGTCGTAGAGCGCGCCCGAGGGCAGCTCCGGCGCAGGGAATTCGGCGGCGGCCAGGCGGGCCGCGTTGATGAACTCCCGCACGAGGCGCGGGTCTTTCCGTCCGGGCGCCGACTCGACACCCGTCGACACGTCGACCCCCCAGGGCCGCGTCTTGCCAATGGCCTCGGCAACGTTCTCCGGCGTCAGCCCGCCTGCCACCATCACCGGGAGCGAACCGGCGGCACGTTCCGCCAGCGCCCAGTCGAAGATCTTCCCCGAGCCGGGTTGGTCGGCGTCCACCAGCACGATGTCGGCCCCGTAGGACCTGGCCCGCTCCAAGTCCTCAGAGCCGGCGCGGAACGCCTTGATGACCCTTCTCACCTGCTGGCGAACATGCTTCGTCTCCTCGGGCGACTCACCGCCGTGCAGCTGCACGGCGCCGAGGCGGGCCTCGTTGGCGATCCGCACCACGTTGCGCGGATCCTCGTTGCGGAAGACACCGACGGTGAGAATCTCCGGCGGCAGCCGCCGGGCGATGTCGCGCGCCGCCGGTGGCGAGATCCGCCGGGGAGAGGGGGCGAAGAGGAAGCCCACTGCGTCGGCGCCCATGGCGACGGCCAGCAGCCCGTCCTCCTCGCTGGTGATTCCGCAGATCTTGACGAACACGCCGCGACCCTACCGGCCGGAACCGACGGGTCCGGCGACCGCCCACCGAACCGCGCAGCGGCGGCGGGCGTGCCGGATCGGGCTGTGCAGGCGCATGCTCACGGCACCAGCGGGAGCGCTCTGATCTGACACGGCCGCCCGTCGTCGCCGATGATGGCAGGCGCAGGCGGCTCCACGCGGCGGTGGACGTAGGCCAGGGCGACCGGCGCCTCGAAGTGCGGCGAGAAAGCGCTGCTGGTAATGCGTCCGACAGCTGAGCCCGCGGCGTCCACCAGAGCCGCACCGGGAGGCGGTTGCGGGCCTTCGGCTGCGATCACGCCGCGCAACCGGCGCGGGGTGTTGCCACCGCGGCTGTCGATTCGAGCGACCAACTCCTGGCCCACGAAACACCCCTTGGTGAAACTCACCGCGCCGGCGACCACCCCCGCCTCGGCGGGGATCAGGCCTTCGGTCAGTTCGCTGCGGGCTGCGGGTACCCCCGACTCGATGCGCACAGCCTCCAGTGCCTCGGCATCGCAGAGCCGCACACCGTCGGGTGGTGTGACCTCGTTGGCCACGACGTCCCAACCCCCGACACTCCCCCAGCTCACCGTGGCGACCACGACAGGACCGCCGCCCTCGCCGCCGGGGTTCGCCGCCGGAGGCGGTGGTGCTGCAACCCCTCTGACGGCCAGCATCCGGAAGCGGCGCAGCTCCGCTTCGACCGCCACGCGCAGCTTGAAGCGCTCCAGGCGCGCCCAGGCTTCCTCCCCGAGTCCTGGCGCCAGGTCGCACGCAAACCGCTCGTTGCTGAGCCGGCTGACCCGCATCAGGCAGTGCAGCTTCCCGTCCGGGCGCAGCAGCAGCGACGAGGCAACCTGTCCGGGCGCCAGGGCGGCAACATCCGCGCTGAGCTGGCCCTGCAGGAAACTCGCCGAGTCAGCCCCGCTGATCAGCAGCAGGTCACGGTCACCAATGACCCCGCCGGCGCCGTGGCGCAGCTCCCGGTAGCCGGCACGGAAGTCCTCAGAGAGCCTCACGAGTCCCCCGCCCGGCGTTCGGCGCTGCGGGTCATGGTGCGAGCCGCGTGCACGGCGGCCAGAAGCGCCCGCGCCTTGGCCCGGCATTCACGTTCCTCGTCCTCGGGCACGCTGTCGGCCACGATGCCGGCGCCGGCCTGCAGGTGTGCGCGCCCGTCGCGCACGGCCACCGTGCGGATCGTGATGGCGGTGTCCAGGTTGCCGGAGAAGTCGAGGTAACCCACGACGCCGGCGTAGGGCCCGCGCCGGGCCGGCTCGAGGTCGTCGATGATCTCCATGGCGCGCACTTTCGGCGCACCCGACACCGTGCCGGCGGGAAGGGTGGCCCGCAGAACGTCGACGGGACTGTGACCGGGGGCCAGTTCACCGGACACCTGTGAGGTGAGATGCATCACGTGGCTGTAGTACTCCAGGGTCATCAGCTCGTCAGTACCCAGCGTGCCGGGCTCCACGACCCGCCCCACATCGTTGCGGGCCAGGTCCAACAGCATGAGGTGCTCCGCCAGTTCCTTGGGGTGCTCGGCGAGTTCGCCGGCCAGGAACCGGTCCTCGCGCTCGTCGGCACCCCGGGGGCGGGTGCCGGCGATGGGCCGCGAGGTGACCCGGCCGTCGCGCAGATGCACCATCGGTTCGGGCGAACTGCCCACCAGAGTCACCTCCGGGTGACGCAGGAAGTACATGTACGGGCTGGGGTTGATCTGGCGCAGGGCGCGGTAGAGCTGGAACGGTTCGGCCTCGAGGTCGAAGTCGAAGCGCTCGGACAGCACCACCTGGAAGATGTCGCCCGCAAGGATGTGCTCCTTGGCAGCGCGGACCGCGTCGCAGTAGCCCTCGGGAGTGAAGCTCGCCGACACCTCCGGTAACGGATCCCCCACCCCCGGCGGCTCCAGCAAGGGCTCGGGTTGGGGTCGCGCACCGGCGCGGGCCAACTCGTCGAGCGATTCCAGAGCCTCCTCGTAGGCGTCGTCCAGCACACCCTCGGAGGGTTCCGGCGGCAGGATGACGTTCTGGATGAGGATCACACGCTGGCGCCAGTGGTCGAATGCCACGAACCCGCCGATGACATCCAGAACCGCATCGGGCATTCCGATGTCGTCTACCGGTGGGTTCGGGAGGCGTTCCACCTCGCGCACCACGTCGTAACCGAGATAGCCGACCAGCCCTGAGTGCAGCGGCGGCAGTCCTTCGATGGCCGGCGAGCGGAAACGATCGAGGATCACGTCGAGGGCGCCCAGCACCCCCTCGCCGGTGGGAATCGGGCCCAGGTCGTCGCCGCTGATCTCCAGCCGGGGGCCCCGGGCGATGATCCTGGCACGGGGACGGCACCCCATGAACGAGAAGCGGCTCCAGCGGTTCTGGCGCTCGGTGGACTCCAGCAGGAAGCCGGGCTCGTCGCCCACGATGCGCGAGAAGGCCGCGACCGGCGTTATGAGGTCGGCGAGCAGTTCGCGCCAGACCGGAACCACCCGGTGGGCGGCCCCCAGGCGGCCGAACTCCGCGCGGGTTGGCCGGGCGCTCACGGCCCCTCAGCCGGCGAAGGAGGTGAAGAAACAGGAGCGCTCGCCGGTGTGGCAGGCGCCGCGGCCCTCCTGGACGACCTTGAACAGCAGCGTGTCCCCGTCGCAGTCATAGGAGGCCTCGCGGACGTACTGCCGATCGCCGGAGGTCTCGCCCTTGCACCAGTACTCCTGGCGGGATCTGCTCCAGAACCAGGTCCTGCCCGTGGTGAGCGTGCGCCGGAGAGCTTCGGCATTCATCCAGGCCAGCATCAGCACCGCACCCGAGGTGACGTCCTGGACGATGGCGGGAACCAGTCCGTCGGCGTTGTAGGTCACTGCCTCGAGGGAACCCGCCGCGGGGGTGATGGGGGTCGCGACGGTCATCGGCTCATGCTAGAGGCGCCTCGCGCGCACGCCGCGCCGGCTGCTCGGATCGCCGGGCTCAGAGGTACAGGCCCGTACTGCCCTCCTCGAGGCGCTCGGCGGCGACCGCGTGCACGTCGCGTTCACGCAGGATGATGTAGTCCACCCCGCGCACCTCCACCTCGTAGCGATCCTCGGGGTTGAAAAGCACCCTGTCGCCCTCCTCCATGGAGCGTACGTTGGGGCCCACCGCGATGACCTCGGCCCAGGTGAGGCGCTTGCCGACCTGCGCGGTTGCGGGAATCAGGATGCCGCCCGATGAGCGGCGCTCCCCCTCGGCGGCGCCGATGCGCACCATGATCCGATCGTTGAGCATCTTGACGGGGAGCTTGTCGTACGGGGTCGGCGCGGGCGCGCCGAGCGAGGATCCGGAATCGGAGGAATTGCCCACGCCGCGACGCTACCCCGCTTCGGGGTCCGAAGCGGGCCGAACCCGCACGCCGGCGGCCACCAGCGCGGCCTTGGCCTCAGCGATGCTGTGCTCGCCGAAATGGAAGATCGAGGCCGCCAGCACTGCGTCGGCACCGGCGGCAACCCCCTCGGCGAGGTGATCGAGGGTGCCGACGCCGCCGGAGGCGATGACGGGCACGTTGACGGCGTCGCTCACGGCCCGTGTCAACGGCAGATCGAAACCTTCCTTGGTGCCGTCCCGATCCATCGAGGTCAACAGGATCTCGCCGGCACCGAGCTGCTCGGCGCGTGAGGCCCATTCGACGGCATCGAGTTCGGTCGGGCGCCGGCCTCCGTGGGTGACCACTTCGAAGCGGCCCGAGGCGTGCAGCCGGGCGTCGATGGCGACCACCACGCACTGGTTTCCGAATTCCTCGGCGACCTCGGCGATCAGCGACGGCCGAGCCACCGCCGCGGTGTTCACCGAGACCTTGTCGGCGCCGGCGCGCAGCAGCCGCCGGGCGTCGGCGGTGCTGCGGATGCCGCCGCCCACGGTGAAGGGGATGAAGACCTCCTCGGCGGTACGGCGAGCCACCTCAAGCATGACGTCGCGGGCGTCGGAGGAGGCGGTTATGTCCAGGAACACCAGCTCGTCCGCACCTTCGGCGTCATAGCGGGCCGCGAGTTCCACCGGGTCACCTGCATCCCGCAGGTCCACGAACTCCACTCCCTTGACCACCCGTCCGGCATCGGTGTCCAGGCAGGGGATGATGCGGACGACGGTGGCGCTCAACACCGCTCCGCCCCCCGGTCGGCGTCGGGCAACGGCATCTCGGCCGACGGTGCGATCGCGGCGAGACAGTCGAGCGCTTCGGCAAGGTTCAGCGTCCCCTCGTAGATGGCGCGCCCGACGATGCTTCCGGCCAGCACACGCCCGCCGACGGCCAGGCCGGCGAGCCGGCGCAGATCCGCCAGGTCGCCAACCCCTCCGGAGGCGATCACGGGACACTCCGTCGCGGCCAGCGCTTCGGCCAACAACGCCATGTCCGGGCCGCCGAGTGTGCCGTCGGTGTTGATCTGGGTCACAACCACGGCGTCCGCCCCGGGTGTGGTCGCCAGGACCTCGGCGAGGCTGCGGCCGCCGGCGGCTTGCCAACCACGCACCGCCACCTCCCGCCCACGCACGTCGAGCCCGAGCGCGACCGGTTGGCGGGCGGCAACCTCGGTCACCAGAGACGGTGTCTCGAGTGCAGCGGTCCCGATCACGACACGGGCCACGCCCGCGTCGGCGACCCGCGAGGCGGCATCGGTGGAGCGCACTCCCCCGCCGTACTGCACTGGCACGCCGGCGGCGGCGGAGATCGCGGCCACCTGCGCCAGGTTGGTGAGTTCACCGGTGCGCGCCGCGTCGAGGTCCACGACGTGGAGCCACCGGGCACCGGCTGCCGCGAACGTCGCCGCAACCTCGCCCGGGTCCTCCGAGTAGGTGGTCTCGGCTGCGAAATCGCCCTGGTAGAGCCGTACGCACCGCCCGCCGCGCAGATCGATCGCCGGGAACAGCAGCATCAGCGGGCCGCCAGCATCGCCACGAAGTTGGCCAGGAGATGGAGTCCCTCCGTTCCGGACTTCTCGGGGTGGAACTGCACGCCCCGCACGACGCCGTCCGCGGCCACCGCGGTCACGGGGCCGCCGTAGTCACATGTGGCGATGGTCGTCCCGGTGGTATCCGGGGCGTACGAGTGCACGAAGTAGACCCAGGCCCCGTCGAGGCCCGCCAGCAGCGGATCCGGTCGCTGCACGTTCAACTGGTTCCACTGCATCTGTGGTCGCTTGAGGCCGTCGGGCAGCCTTCGCACCTGCCCGGGAAGCAAACCCAGGCCGGCGCGCCCTGGCGCCTCCTCGGATCCTTCGAAGAGCATCTGCATGCCGATGCAGATCCCCAGGAACGGGACGCCTGCCGCGACGGCCCGTCGCGCCTCGCTGTCGAGACCCGCGTCCTCCAGGGCCGCCATGCAGGGGCCGAAGGCTCCGACACCGGGCAGCACGAGACCGTGGGCGCGTCGGATCAACTCCGGGTCTGCTGTGAGATGTGCCTCGGCGCCGACGCGTTCGAGGCCCTTCTGCGCAGAACGGAGGTTGCCGATGCCGTAGTCGAGCACCGCAACGACAGGACGCCGCGTCTGACTCACGCTCGGGATACCCGCGCCTCTGGCGCTCTCAGAGGGTGCCCTTGGTGGAGGGCACGTCCCCACCCTCGAGACGCACGGCGTCGCGCAGGCTGCGCGCCGCGCTCTTGAAGGAGGATTCCAGGATGTGGTGTGTGTTGCGGCCGCGCACCAGCACCAAGTGCAGCGTGATGCCGGCGGCCACCACGAACGCCCGCCAGAACTCCTCGGCGAGTTGAGGGTCGAAGGGGGGGTCACCGAGGATCTTCTCGCCGGGCGGGTCCACGTCGTAGTGGAGGAATGGCCGACCCGAGAGGTCGAGGGCCACCTCCACGAGCGCCTCGTCGAGGGGCACCGCCGCAGAGGCGAACCTGCGCACCCCGCGCTTCTCGCCGAGCGCCTCCCCGAAGCACTGTCCCAGCAGAATCCCGGTGTCCTCCACGGTGTGGTGCGCGTCCACGTCCAAGTCGCCGCGCGCCGACACGGTGAGGCTCCAGCCGCCGTGGCGCGCCAACTGCGCAAGCATGTGGTCGAAGAACGGGAGCCCGGTCGAGACCTCGCTCCGCCCGTCTCCGTCCACCTCGAGAGCGATGCTGATGTCGGTCTCGGTGGTGTTGCGTTGCCGTTGCGACTGCCGCTCGCTCACGGCGCCTCCTCGGTCGCTCGCCGGTGGCCGGTCCTCGCCGGCACCGTGCAGTATCGCAGCAGCCTCCGGCGCTCGGACGGCTCAGCGCAGAACGTCCGCCAGAGCCTCCAGGAACAGAGAGTTCTCCTCGGGTGTGCCGACGGTGACCCGGAGGCAACCGGCGAGACCCTCCCAGGAACTGCAATCCCGCACGAGGACCGAACGGTCCACCAACTCTTGCCACACGACCGCGCCGTCGCGCCCTGTGGGGCGGAACAGAATGAAGTTGGCTCCCGAGGGCCATTGCTCGACGGGCAGTTGCGCCAGACGGCCCGCCAGGCGCTCCCGTTGTGCGACGAGGTCGGCCGCCCGCCGGTCGGCGGCCGCCGCGTCGGTGAGGCAGAGCAGGCCGATCTCCTGGGTCATCACATCGAGGTGGTAGGGGAGCACCACCTTGTGCAGTTCATCGATGATGCCCGCAGGACCGAGGGCGTACCCCAAGCGCACCGCAGCCAGTGCCCAAGCCTTGGAGAACGTGCGGCAGACCACCAGCGGGGCATCGCGGCCCAGCAGGTCGACGGCGCTGAACCTTCCCGGCTCGCGCCCGCTGAACTGCACGTAAGCCTCGTCCACCACCAGAACCCCGCCGTAGTCGGCGACCGCCTCGAGGGCCACCTGCACTGTGCGGGGATCCTCGACGGTGCCCGTGGGGTTGTTGGGCGAGCAGAGGAACAGCACGTCGGGCCGCTCGGCGGCGACGAAGGTGGCGGCCTCGCCGGCGCCGAGGGCGAAGTCCGGTCCCCGCGGCGCGGTGACGACCTCCGAGCCGACGATGCGGGCGATGTGGGCATGCAGGGCGTAGGTCGGTGAGAACAGCCCGACACGCCTGCCCGGTCCCGCGTAGGTCAGAAGCAGGGTCTGGATCACCTCGTTGGAACCGTTGGCTGCGAACACGTTCTCGCCGGCGGCTCCGTGCAGACCGGCGATACCCGAGCGCAGCTCCCCGGCTGACCGCGCCGGGTAGCGATTCCAATCGATCCGCGCCAGGCGCTCCGCCAGCGCCGCGCCGAACCCCTCCGGGGGCGCCTCAGGGGACTCGTTGGTGTTGAGGCGCACCCGCACGTCCACCTGCGGCGAGTGGTAACCCTTCATTCCCGCCACCTCGGGACGGGGCCGGGGCTCGCTCACGGGTTCGTCCTCCCACGGTCTGCGCCCTCCAGGCGATCCAGCCGCCGGCGCACCGAGGCGGCGTGCGCCGGCAACCCCTCGGCGGTCGCCAGCGTCTCGACCGCCGGCCCGAGGCGCACCAGGGCCTCCTCGCCGGCGGAGATGACATGCATCTTGCGGCAGAAGTCCGCCACTCCCAGCGCGGAACCGAAGCGCGCGGTCCGCCCCGTGGGTAGGACGTGTGACGGACCCGCCAGATAGTCGCCCAGGGACGCCGGTGCGTTGTGCCCGCAGAAGATGGCCCCGGCGTGGCGAACCAGCGGTACCAGTTCGGCGGGCTCGGCCACCATGAGCTGCAGGTGCTCGGGGGCGATCCTGTTCACCACCTCCGCCGCCTGCTCGGGGCCCTCGACCACGATGGCATACCCCGACGACGACAACGTGGCCTCGATCTCGGTGCGCCGCGGCGCCGCTGCCGTGATCGCCGACACCTCCGCTCCGACCGCCTCGGCGACGGCCGGGTCCCAGGTCACCAGGCAGGCCATGCCGTCGGGGCCGTGCTCGGCCTGCACGACGAGGTCGACAGCCACCAGATCCGCCGGCGCCGAAGCGTCGGCCACCACGACGACCTCAGAAGGTCCTGCGAAGGCCGAAGGAACACCGACGACCCCTGCCACCTCCTGCTTGGCCACCGCCACGTAGGCATTACCGGGGCCTGCGATGAGGTCGACCCGCGGGACCGTCCCGGTGCCGTAGGCGAGCGCCGCCACGGCACCGGCACCGCCGACCGCGTACACCTCCCGCACACCTGCGGTGGCCGCAGCGGCGAGGGTCACCGGCGCCACCGTGCCGTCGGGTCGGGGCGGCACGCAGAGCGCCAGGCTCGCCACGCCCGCCACCTTGGCGGGAATGGCCGTCATCAGCACCGTCGACGGGTAGGCGGCCCTCCCGCCGGGCACGTAGAGCCCCGCCCGATCCACCGGTATCTGCAGCGAGCGGACCGTCACGCCGTCACGGGACCAGACGTGGGTGGGTTCGCGCAGGGTGCTGTGGAACTCCTCGATCCGTCCCGCTGCCAACTCGAGGGCATCGCGCACGGCGGGTGCGAGTGCCTCGAGGGCGCCCACACACGCCGCCGGGGACACGGCAAGGTCGGTGAGCGACGCCTTGTCGAAACGCCGGGCCATCTCCCGGAGCGCGGCATCGCCGTCGCGACGCACCTCGGCGATGATCTCGCGCACCGCCTCGGGGACGCCCGGCGGCGTGGTGTCACTGAGTTCCGGGAGGGGCACGGTGGCCATGCCGCGCGCATCGATCAGCGCCAGCAGCCCCTCGGTACCCGCCACCGCGGCGACGCTAGCTGTCGCTCCGCTCGCGGCGGTGGAACCCGTCGGGGGCAACGGAGGCGACAGCCGGTGCGTGGCGCGCCCGGCCGGAGGTTCGCTCGCGCCGCGGCGCACGGTCAGACCGCGAAGGCCGACGGGCAGAAGTCGTTGCACACGCAGCGGTCGCAATCCGCCCGGCGCGCCCCGCAAACCTGCCGGCCGTGCAGGATCAGCCGCATGCTGAAGTCACCCCGCTCGGCCGCGGGAATCATGGGGTTGAGTTCCCTCTCGACGGTGACCGGATCGGTCGCCGTCGTCATGCCCAGGCGCCGCGACAGCCGCCCGACGTGGGTGTCCACGGGCAGTCCCGGCAGGTCGAAGGCCACGCTGCGGACCACGTTGGCCGTCTTGCGTCCCACACCGGCGAGGGCGGTGAGGTCGCGCATCGAGGTCGGTACCTCGCCGTCGTGGAAGCGCACCAGCCTGTCGGCCATGGCGATCAGGTTGCGGGTCTTGGCCGCATAGAAGCCAGTGGAGTGGATGAGCTCCTCCACCTCGGCGGGATCGCAGGCTGCGAGATCCTCCGGGGTCGGGCAGCGCTCGAACAGCGCCGGTGTGACCATGTTGACCCGCTCGTCGGTGCACTGCGCCGAGAGGATCGTCGCCACCAGCAGTTGGTACGGCGAATCGTGCGTCAGCGCGCAGTCGGCGTCGGGATACTCCCGCTTCAGGCGCTCGTTTGTCTCCCGGGCTCGGCCCCGGGGTGAACGTGGACGACCCATGCCGGCAACGGTAGCGCTCCGGTGCCTGCGTTCCGGCGGATCCGGCAGCTCAGACCACCCGCACCGGATGCGGCAGCGGCTGGTTGAAGAGGTAGCCCTTGGCGTTGAACGGCACCATGTCCGGTTGCGTGTTGCCGGCCTCGTCGGTGGCGCGGGTCATGAGAGTGTGCTCGCCGCGATCTGCCTCCCAGGTGAAGGAGAACGCCGTCCACGAGTACCGCGACGGCGGCGCTTCGACGTCTGCGTCGAACCAGGTGGCGCCCGAGTCGGGACTCCACTCGACGCCCCTGACGCGGCCCTCGGGCGAGTGGGCATAGCCGCCGAGGCGATGCGAACCGACCGGCAATTCCGCCGGCCACCCCAGCGCCAGCGCGCTGTTGATCACCCCGGTGCTGACCACCTGCCCGTCCGCTCGGCCCTCGCGGGCGTAGTCCTCGCCGATGAGCACGTAGGACGTGGTGTTGTTGCGTGTCCATACCTGCTCGGAGGACACGACGATGTGGCCGAGCCACTTGATGCTGCTGCTGCCCACCCAGCCCGGCACGACGGCGCGAAGCGGGAAACCGTGATCTTCCGGCAGTTCCTCGCCATTCATCCCGTAGGCGAGCAGAGTGTCGGGATGCACGGCCTTCTGGGTGGGAAGGGCACGACGGAATCCACCTTCGGGTGCTTCAGTGTCGAGTCCGACCAGGAGCACGCTGACAGCGCTCGGCTGGATGCCGGTCGCCATGAGCACGTCCTTGAGCGCCACGCCCGTCCATTCCGCGTTCCCGATGGCTCCGGTCCCCCACTGTGTCCCCTTCGTGGGCCGGCCGTTGAGGACTTCGAACATGGACCGGTGATTGCCCGCACACTCCAGGTAGCACACGAGACTGCGGCTCGGCATGCTGCGAATGTCGTCGTAGGAGAGTTCCAGCGGGTGAGCGAGGGCGTTTCCCTCGACGGACAGGCGCCAGGTCGCTGCGTCGATGGCTGTTCTGCGATCGGAGTTGTTGCGCACGAAGAACAGCCGGTTCGGCGTGATGAGGCCGCGCTGGAGTTCGAGGCGCGACTCGAGGACCCCGCCGGGGTGGCGGATGAACGGTGCCGGGTCCTTGAAGAAGGGTGAGGGTTGAGTAGAGGGTCCTCCGGACTCGCCTGCAGCGGCGGGGCCCGTCGCTCCCGACCCGGAGAGACCCGTGCCGCCGGGTCGGCCATTCCCGGTCGGCCCGGCACCGCGCCGCAGGCGCGTGCATGCTGCGAAGACGGCGGCACCCCCGAGAGAAAGCAGACGGAGGAAGCGCCTGCGGCTGATGACAGGTGCCGGCATCAGTCGCCGTCGCTCATTCCGCGGTTGCCATCGTGCATCCTCAGATGTCGAGACTTCGTCCAGCCGAGATCCTGTCCGGTTCACCGACCCTAGCGCCGGCCCCGTTGGCGTCGCCCCGTCAGCCCCGCTCCTGTGAGGGGTGCGGGTAGTCTCCGCTCCGGTGGCGCTTGAGATCTCCGGCCCGGACGATGGTGAGGTGACCTGGACGATCGAGGTGCCGGCGATCGACCGGCTCACCCTGGGCGCCGGCGAGCTGCAGGATCGGTTGGCAGCGGCGGTGGCGACCGTGCGGACCGGCGGCGGCGGCCCCTGCAGGCTCTGGATCGGCCACGTGGGGGCCTCCGATGACGATCTGGCAGCGCAGTTCGGGTTCAGCGCCTACCGCGACCTCTGGCAGCTGCGTGCGCCCTTGCCGGCGACGCCCCCGGATCTGACCGTGCGCCCCGTCGAACCAGGCGACGCGGAGGCGGTGTTGGAGGTGAACCGGCGGGCGTTCAGCTGGCACCCCGAGCAGGGTGCCATGAGCTCTGCGGACCTGCGGGCGCGCCAAGCCGAGCCCTGGTACGACCCTGCCGGCTTCCTCCTCCACGAACGTGACGGGCGACTTGCCGGCTTCTGCTGGACGAAGCTCCACCCGGGTGGCAACGCACCGCCCGACGATGTCGCCATGGGCGAGATCTACGTCATCTGCGTGGACCCCGACTTCCAGGGACAGGGCATCGGCGTCCCGCTCACTCTCGCCGGCCTGGACTACCTCCACAGCCGAGGTCCGAAGACGGCGATGCTCTACGTGGAGTCCGACAACGGTGCGGCCAATGCCGTCTACCGCCGCCTGGGCTTCCGCCGCCATCACATCAACAGGGCGTATGCGGCCGTCGTCTGAGGCCCCCGGCACCGATGCCGCGATCGTCGCGCCACTCCGGAGCGCATCACAGCGGCGACGGAGCAGACTACGGACATGAGACGATTCCGCTGGACCAACCCTTCCCTGCCCCAGACGCTCCAGATCGCGGTCCTGCTCCTCCACATCACGGCGTTCTTCAACGTCCTCGGTGGGCTCATCAACATCGGGAGCCTCTGGGGACTCGTCAACTTGGGTAGCGGGCTGATCGCCCTCGCTGCGGCACAAGGGATGGTCCGCGAGCGCAAGTACGGCTACCGCCTGGGGCTGCTCTTCGCCGCCGTCGATGTCCTGCTGACGATCTACAGCGTCTCGGGCGGCTTCTCCGCGTGGTATCTCATCGGCCTGCTACTGGCGATCGCCCTGCTGGCCCTGCTCCTGCACCCCATGAGCCGCGAGTACAGCCGCGTCTGGTTCCGCTGAGCGCCGGTGCCACCGAGAATCGCACCCGTCGTGTTGGCCTCCGCCGGCAGCGAGGTCCGGCAGCGTGCGGTTGATCCCACCGGCACGCCCCCAGCAGGGATCCGAGGTCGGCGATGAGTTCCGGGCGCTCGGAGCGCGCCGCAGACAACGAACTGTTCGGCACCGGCCGCGAGCGGGCCATCGAGCGCATGTTCGACCGGGTGGCGCGCCGCTACGACCTCCTGAATCGCCTGCTGACCTTCGGGCTGGACCGCCGCTGGCGCCGCCGGAGTGTGCGGCTCCTCGGTCTGGAGGCCGGCTCGCTGGTGGCCGACCTGGCGTGTGGGACCGGCGACTTCTGCGCCGAGTTGCAGCGGGCCGGTCTCGGCGCCGTTGGCGTGGACTTCTCGAAGGGAATGCTGCGCCACGCCACCACGGTCGCGCCGCTGGTGCGCGCCGATGTGTTGCGGCTGCCGCTGGCAAATCGCAGCGTCGACGGCGCCGTGTGCGGCTTCGCCCTGCGGAATCTGGCCGACCTCGAGGCGTTCTACGCGGAGTTGGCCCGGGTCGTCCGTCCCGGCGGCCGGATCGCCCTGCTGGAGGTCGCCGAACCCTCCACCGGGTTGCTGCGCTGGGGCCACCGGCTCTACTTCGGCCGTGTCGTCCCCGCCGCCGGCGGGCTCCTCTCCGACCGGGTCGCCTACCGGTACCTGCCGGCTTCGGCGCGCCTCCTGCCGGCACCGGACGTACTCACGGACGCGCTCGAGGCAGCCGGTTTCGCTGAGACGGAGCACCGTACGCTAAGCGGAGGCATCGCCCAGCTATTCACGGCCACTCGCAGCGCCTGACATCATCGGCAGCGACTAAGAGACGGCCGCAGCTGCGCCCCACTGAGCAAGTCCCCATCAATTGCCGATCCGCCATTTCGTCCTCGCCTAATGAGGGCCGGGACTTCTTCCCGGCAAGCACCGGCGGCAGCAAGCGCAGCGAGTCCGGCAGGTAGCGCGCTCAATGAGGGCCGGGACTGTACCCCGGCAAGCACCAGACCAGTATTTCGATATCACCATCGTGCAGAAGAACGCTCAATGAGGGCCGGGACTGTACCCCGGCAAGCACGCCGATGATGGCAACCACGACCGGAGCGTTCTCGAGCCCCGCTCAATGAGGGCCGGGACTGTACCCCGGCAAGCACCCGACGAGGAGATCGAGGAGTTGACGTGGATGCAGGCCGCTCAATGAGGGCCGGGACTGTACCCCGGCAAGCACGCGACACTCCTGCTGAGGCGTTTGCCGTAATCCGCGACGCTCAATGAGGGCCGGGACTGTACCCCGGCAAGCACCTCGCACGGGTCCTCGCCTCGGCGGGCGTGGCGCTTCGCTCAATGAGGGCCGGGACTGTACCCCGGCAAGCACATCCGAGGCGTGTGCAGGGGTTGACGACGGTGCGGTTCGCTCAATGAGGGCCGGGACTGTACCCCGGCAAGCACCCGAACGACTTCGCGATGGGGTGCAGCTCTCGCAGCGCTCAATGAGGGCCGGGACTGTACCCCGGCAAGCACCTCGCCACATTGCATATTGGACAATGCGACGATAATCCGATCGCGCCGAGTGGGACTGGGCGGCGTGAGATTGCGTCAGTTGTCAAGGATCACTGGAGGTTCGCACCTCTTGGGTGAGTGTGAAATTGTGAGTGGGTTTCTCCCTGGCCTCCTGTCCTGCTCTAGCGAGGCGGCTATTGCAGTGGCTGTGACCTGTAACCGAGTCCCGGATTCTTCCCAGGCCGGTCGATTCGCACCGATCTCCAGGAACCAGTGACGCCGAGTATCTCGTCGGCGGCCCGGTCGTCGGGATTCCATGCGTCGAGGAGCGTGTCGATTGCCCAGCGATCCAGCGGCTGCCGCCAAGCCGGCCACCTGAACAGATCCTCGCGGCGGCGCGTTGTCCAGCCCCGTTGACGGGGGTGACCGGAGCCGAGAATGCCGTCGCCTCGCAGAGGGAAAAGAGCAAGTCCGTAGTAGGCCATGACCTCGATTGGGTGCACGGTCTTCACACCGGATTCCGCGCCTTGAGGATCCGGGAAACGGCCGGGATCGAGGCCAAGACCATCTCCCTTGGCTGCCGGCAGGAGCCCGTCAAGGGCATCTGCGATGTCTTCGCGCGTGCAAGACAACATCTTGAGCAGGCTGCGGTGCGGAGAAGAGCGTCCCTGGAAGCCGGGGTTGAAGGGTCCGCGTGCGGCCGTGCCGACGATTGCTCTTGACGGTGCTAAATCCGTGGCTGCTGCAGCGAGCGACCACGCGTGCTCTTGTCCGAGGCTCGTGCGAGTCATTCGCCTGAAATCAGCCAATGGAATGTCCTGCCTGTTGTTGAGGTTCCATTCGACGATCGGCATGGCAGTGAAATCATCATTTCTCGGCCAGGCGGCGTAGAGCACGTCGACGGGGTTTGTCTTTCGGCCGTGCAGGACAGCGCAGGGGCTCGAATCACCTGTCCAGGAGACGCGGAGTTCTCTGGCGATCACGGTCGCGCCGACGGCGGCGAGCCACTGGTGTGGCATCTCAGCGAGCAATCCAGGACATTCCTGCTGCGTCATCTCACATCCAAGGCGTGCGCATCGGCGGCTTGTGAGGACTGCCAGTCGGCTAGTCGCAGCAACGCTTCGAGTGCTGCCAGCCCCCACGGGCCGTAGAGGCGGTTAAGCAGAGCGAATAGTGCCGGATGCTCCCAGTCAGTCTTGCTGAGCGAGAGGTCGACGGTGACAGCAACTCCGTCAGCGTGACATTCGAGTCGGACACTCGGCGGGAGGTTGTCAGCGACTCCCGGCACGAGGGGCCGGGCACGCCCATGATGAGCAGCGACGAGGTGCTGCAGCAGATAAGCCTCGTGCCGGGTGAGATCGTGGTTGCTGTGTTCAAGCCACGCCGCGACGATCCTCCGCGAAATCTCTTCGTGCCGGCCACCACGGGGATAACCGGCTTCTCGGCGAGCCAGCCCACGTCTCCATCGCGGCATGTGGGACTTGGCCATGAGCGTGTCACCGGGTTCCCAACCTGGAGTCAGCCATCCCTGGAATCGGGGATCGGCCTTGCCGAGGTCATGGAACTTGGCGGCGAGACCAACGATCCGCCAAACACGCTCGGGAACACCGAGTGCTGCGGCTGCGGCAATCGCGCGAGATGCCGTATCCGCGCTGTGAGCGTGGAGTTCGGACAGGATCGAGTGCTGGCGAAGGAACGACAGGCCGTCGCCTGCATCAACAATGGAGGTCGGCGCTGACAGCAGGAGTCTGGGTGCGCCGGTGCGCGGTTGTGCGACGACTGGTGCGCCCGCTCGGCGGCGCGCCACCGCTGCAGCAGCAAGCGCCTCGGCGAACGTCCGCCAGTCCGAGACTTGCGCATATGCGGCCGGTAGATCCGATTCTGCAATTTCGGCAGCAAGTGCCGCCGCGGCTTCGTCTACCTGTTCCTCATCATACTCGTCCGCCTCCACGGCACTGAGTGCCCGGTCAGCTGTGGGGGTGATCTCACCGAGGATCGCGACCAGTGCGGGACGCGTGAGCGGCAATCCCCAGGAGAGCACAGCCACGTCGGGCACAGTTCCGGCGGCGTCCGGATCCCAATGCCCGTCGGCATCGAGACATCCGACGGTCGTATGCGCGATCACGACACTTCCTGCGCGGAGGCGGTCGAGCGTGGCTGCCTCAACGGTCCGGGCGTCGTTCGCGAGGAGCACGACGTGCCCGGGACTGCGCGCGAGCAACTCCCTTGCGGCTCGCGGGGAAACCTCGACGGTCTCCCGTGAGGCCAGTGGGGGCCAGAGGGGCTCGCCGGGTTCGGGGACGTGCGCTCTCCAGAGCAAGTCAAGCGTGGAGTTGGCAGGTCGGAATCCTGCATAGAAGGCCTCTACAGGAGCCTCGCCGCGAGGTGGATTCGTAGTCTTTACCCATTCGTGGAGCAGCGGCTCGGAGAGGACAGGAGAGTCCCCGTCGGGATCCCGCGGATCCAGGAGATCACCGAGGAGTTCTCGAATCTTCTCTGGGCCGGCTTCGACTGCACCGGACTCGTTAGCGAACTCGTCGAGTCGGTCAACAACCTGAGCTGCGTCGGGGTAGAGATCGTCGGTCGGCTGCCTCCGAGTGGGATGGAGCAGGACAGCGCGTGCGTGCTGGGATTGACCGAACCGGTTGAGCCGCCCGAGACGCTGCACCAACGCCGCCGCGCCGCAACTCTGCGTGACAAGCAGATCGGCGTCGAGATCGGCACCTACTTCGAGCGTCTGCGTGGCGACGACCACCACGGGAGTCGACGGTTCCGCGCCGGGGCGGAACCGCGTTCTGATCGCTTCTGCGGCCTCGGCGGCTTCGAATCCCCGCATCCGGCCGGTGGCGACGATCACTTCGACGCCGTCGATCGAGTTGCGGAGGCGCTCCGCTGTCGCGCGAGCAACCCTTGGTGTGTTGAGGAACACGATTGCTCTCGTGAAGCTGGGTTGGGCGGCCTCGATCTGGGCGTGTACGGATTCGTCGAGGGGTCTACGAATGCGCACCGCGCGCAGCGGTTTGCGGGCTTCGAGGCGTCTCCTGATCAGAGGATCCCCCCGATCGGCGCTGTCTAGGGTGATGACGTCGGCGGCGTGTCGCTGACTGGCGGTCGCCGATAAGGGGACCAGGAGTGGCTGCTGTCGACAGGGCGGAAGCACAACCTCGGCGGCTGGTCGCAGTCGCCGGAGTTGTTCGAGCAAGGTGACAAGCGGCCCGGAGATGTGGGCTTCGTCGAGAATCACAAGCGCGTCCACGCCAGCGAGCGCCGCGTCAACGGACCACGTGTACCGTCCGGTGCCGTGGCCGCGGAACAATAGGCGCGAACCGAACATCGGGACGGTCGAACAGATGACAGATGGTGCGGCCATATTGCGGGGGCGGTTTCGGGAATGGCCGGCGCGCAGTCGCAGAACTTCCAAGGCAGGGACAGCTTCGGTGCCCAGGTGGTCTCCGGCGAGCGACCTCAGCCTCCTCGCCACGGCTGCGACCGGCTCGGCGGCACTGGGGTCGTCGAGGCGGTCGGCGATACGGCCGGCGTGTCGGTATGTGTCATCCACGAGGGCGCGGCGGTTGACGACCCACCACAGTCGTGTCGGGGCCATCCGCTCGGATCCGGACCTGTCGGCTTGCGAGGCGAGTGCCCAGATCGCGATCTCGACGCACGTCGTCTTGCCGCAGCCGGTGGGGGCTGCGACCGCGTCAGGCCAGTCGCCCTCAGCGGCGCGTGCGGCCAGGCGGGTCTGCCACGGAAACGGGCGGCGGGCACCGCTCCAGAGCGCCTCGTAGAACTCCGCGAATGGCGGACAGTCCGCGACGGCAGTCACGGACTGTTGCCGACTGTCTCATCGGGTGCGCACAGCCCCAGTCCATAGCTACGTCCGGCACCCACGGCAACCGGGCCAACGACAGGTTCCGCAAGCGTGAACCGGACATGTGCAAAGCCGCGAGTGGAGCGGTGCTTCGGGCGGGCCATCTGATGTGACCGCAGCTCGACTCCGCCGGGCAGTATCCGACGCCGTGAGACCTCCACGGAGTCCTCGTCGACTGCGGGGAGTCCGGCCTGGACGCACCAGCGGACCAAGTCTGCAGGACTCGGAAAACCGTGCCGGTCACTGAGAGCGGGAAGCGCCGTCGCCCATCGACGCGCCGGACCGGTCCACCGCGCGGGCATCGCGGCCCAGCGGTGAGGCCGACTTTCGGGGTCGGCCTCGACGGTTGTGACGTTACCGAGACCAGCGACGTGGAACCCTCCGACTGTTCGCACAAGTGCAGCGGCCAGCGCTCTGTCCTCGGCGTTACCAACGTCGGGGATCCACACGCACGCCCCGTGCAATCGTCCGTCGGCATGCTTGTGCCCGACCGCGGGCAACACCAAGAAGCGAGCCAGTTGATAGTCGCCGCCTACCGGTATGTCGTGTCCGGTCACCCACCACGGCGCGCTGGCCGTTGCGTGATCTGCCCAGCGACGCATGAGCGCGGCCTTCAACGAATAGGAGACATTGACGGCAGCGCCGCCAGGGAGCGACTCGCTAAATTGAAGCCAGACACTGCTGCCACCGCTGTCTCGCTGAGGGCCTTCGAGCTCTGGAGGCCGATACCAGCAGCGCGTGCGGCGCTGCCGGGCGCGCCGTTGATCTCGAGGATCACTCATCGTGTGGGCTCGAATCGCGGCCTCGAGATGCTCTCGAGAACCCACGTTCACAAGCACACACTCCCCGGTCGGTGCCCGATCGGGGAGTGGCTGCCACTGCTTCGCGGCGTCAAGACCTGCGGCGGGAGGCTTGCCGAAGATCGACAGCAGTGCCTTGGAGTCGGCGCAACCGAGGTAGCCGACTCTCGCAGCACGGCATGCGAGCGCATCGACCTCGCCCTCCTCCAGATCGACGTTGGGCCATACGAAGTGCACCTCGGAGTCTGGGACAGACACTTTAGGGCCGCGCTGCACGAGCATCCCGTCCCTGCCTGGCATGCCCTGCACCTCTTGCTTGCCGCTGCGCTGGGTAGCTGCGTAGTTCGGGACAGTGGCCTGCTCCCAGACGCGATTTGTGGCATAGATCACTGGCGGAGCCGCGGAATAGAGTTCCGTGAGCGGTCTCCAGCCCGGTCCGCCGTCGCCGTTCCCTGCGGCAGTCAGGGCGTCCAACACCCGTGATGGTGCGGGTGGCCATTCTGCCCGTGAGCGGCTCCCGTCGGGATCCGCGCGATATGAGTCGGTGAGCAACCGCACAGTGATGCGCAACATCGCCGGCCTACTCCCCGCCGTCGCTGCGTGGCCACGTCTTCTCGATGAGCTCAGCGAGGCTTGCGTTCGGCGTCAGGACGAGGGCCTCACGTTCCCAACCGTCGAGCGGCACTCCCATCGATCGGGCACGAGCAAGAGCATCCTGCACGAGGGTCTCGGTATCAGCGCCGACCACAATCGATTCGCCGTCGATCTCGATCGTCGTGGCTTGCGGCTCCAACGCACACGCGGAGCGCAGCGAGAACGGAGCACCGAACGCTCCCATGTGCCCGTGCAACACGAGTGCGGCAACGAGCGTGCGCGCTGCTGCGTCCTGCGCCGGGTCTGCTCTGCCGACGCTTAGCCGCCGCAACTGGGGGAAGACGAGGGAGGCGGTCTGCGTGATGCGTCGGAACGAGACCGGCCGCAGCGATTGCCTTTCTCCTTCGCTGTAGAGGACCTGACCCATTCCCATTTCCGACGGCCTGTCACCCTTGTCGGCGACCTCCCATCCGGCAAGCCTGTCGTCCTTGTCTGCTCGGTGGATTCTCGAATCGCTGGTGATGTTCACCAGGTCACCCTTGAGCCCCTTCCGAACCACCGGAGCGTCGCCGACAGCTGGATCCCAACCGACAATCTCCGACTGGAACGAACCGGCAAGGCGGACCATGTGGCGCTTCTTGCCCAGATTGCTATGCCAGAACCCGAACGCTGCCGCCGTCGGGAACCACGCGAATAGCGCCTCCGCCTCTTCGGCGGTGGCGGCAAGAAGCCGCTCGCCGACGGGATGCTGCACGAATGCCACATCTCCACACATTGCGTCGTAGACGTAAACGTCGGCTGTCCGATGCGGCCAACGGACATGACCGATTCGCCGACGCACATGGCGGGGCAGGTGCAAGGCGGAGAAGTCCATCACGATCCGAGGCATCCCCGTCACGTCCGCCGTGGCTTCGAGAGCCTCTCCGATGCGCTGGCGCTGCGCCTGCGACTGATCGATGAGTACGACCGTGCGAGGCTCATCGGCCTGAGGCGATTCCCAGCGGCGCTCGACCTGCCAACGAGGACCTGTCCGCTGGCCCTCGGCGGGTGCCATGGTCGCCGGAGCGACCGGCTCACCGGGCCCTGCGGACGGTACGAGCTCAGTGCGGATTGTGAGCGCACCGCTCCGCGAGTGTCCACTGCACGCATCTGCAAGGCCCTCAAGCAGAGAGCCGGATCGGACTGTTGTGGCGGTCATTAGAACCTCCTAGGAGACTGGTGAGTAATTCGGGGTGGAAAGGCTCGCGTTTTGGTGCGGGGTGTGGGATCTTGGGGGTATGCAGGGTTCTGAGCGTGTGGATCGGG
>Ga0209020_1000250_pt1 | contig 71246 bp, 67 predicted proteins | sample PinacodermBB_FD_187298 | JGI IMG/M metagenome (GOLD analysis project Ga0209020, IMG submission 187298) | Host-associated microbial community of the marine sponge Aplysina aerophoba from Gulf of Piran - sponge pinacoderm, lysed by bead... | ecosystem: Host-associated > Porifera > Sponge >... | reverse complement strand
CTGCACCACCTGCGCCTCACCACCAACAACATCGCCGACCTCGAACCCCTCAAAGAACTCACCGCGCTCACCCAACTGCACCTGCGCCACAACAACATCACCGACCTCGAACCCCTCAAAGAACTCACCGGGCTCATATATCTCGACCTGCGAGACAACGACATCACCAGCCTCGAACCCCTCGCGGGGCTCACCGGGCTCCGGGACCTCCACATCGGCGGCAACCACATCACCGACTACACACCCCTCGACCACCTCACCGCACTCACCATCCACGGACACGACTGAGCATCCCCCCTGATGTTGGAGGCATCGTCTAAGAGGAGACGTCATGCCTGAGATACGAAGACAGTACGACCCGGAGTTCAAGGCCGGTGCCGTGCGGATCGTCTATGAGACTCGCAGACCGGTCACTGAGGTGGCCCGCGAGCTGGGGATCGGTGCGGGCACGTTGGGCAACTGGGTCCGCAAGGACCGCGCCGAGCGCTCAGGCGAGCGCCTCGACGGCGACGAGCGCGCCGAGCTCGTTCGGCTGCGCCGCCGCTGCGCCGAGCTGGAGATGGAGCGTGATGTGCTCAAACGATCAGTGGTCCTTATAAACCAACACTCCAAGATTCGGGGGGAAGCCCACGACCACCAGACCCCAGCGAACTGAGCCGCGCGGCCCGGGGCTCGCCTCGACCGTCGGTCTCCAGCCGACGATGCCGGCCTCGGCGTACAGTCGTCGTCGGCAGCCCGAAGCTGGAGCGACACCGGCGAATCCTCCGCTGATCCGCCGTATCCTGCGGCGGTGCTGCTAACTATCGACGTCGGCAACACTCAGACCGTCGTCGGCGTGTACGACCCCAGTGCGGTCCACGGCTCGGGCGCGGCCGACGGGCTCGCCGACCACTGGAGGCTCTCGACCGACCCGCAGCGCACCGCCGACGAGCTCGGCGTGGCGATCCGGTCGCTGCTCAACACGATCGGGCTCGACTTCGACAGCGACGTCGAGGGAGTGTCCATCTGCTCGGGGGTTCCCCGCCTGCTCGCGGGCCTGCGGGAGATGGTGCGCCGCCAGCTCGGCTTCCATCCTGTGGTGGTCGGCCCGGGAACCAAGACCGGCATGCCGATCCACTACGACAACCCCAAGGAAGTGGGCGCCGACCGGATCGCCAACGCGGTGGCGGCCTACGACCTCTACGGCGGGCCGACCGTGGTGGTGGACTTCGGCACCGGCAACAACTTCGACGTGATCTCCGCCGACGGCGCCTTCCTGGGCGGGGCCATCGCGCCCGGAATCGAGATCAGCCTCGACGCGCTGTTCGGACGGGCCGCGGCCCTGGGCGCAGTCGAGCTGGTCGAGCCCCGCAGCGTGATCGGCAAGACCACAGTCGAGTCGATCCAGTCCGGCGCCCTGTACGGCTTCACGGGAATGATCGACGGCATGAACGCCCGCTTCCTGGCTGAGCTGGGCGAGGCGAACGTCGTCGCCACCGGGGGCCTCGCCCATGTGATAGCCCCGATCTCAGCGACGATCGAGCATGTCGAGCCTTTCCTGACCCTGCACGGGCTGCGCATCGTCCACGAGCGCAACCAGGACCGATGAGCGACGACCGATGAGCACGGCGGCGCGGCGATGAACGACGACACCCCGGCGGCTCCCCGGGAAGAGGCCGACCCAGCGGACACCCGGGACGACGTCCCGTACCGTTTCGACCGGAGCCACGCCGTCGGCGACATAGTGGAGGCCTTCGAGGGCCTCGAGGCCGGCGTCGAGACCGAGACCGTCGTCTCGGTGGCCGGACGGCTCATGCTGCGCCGCGACCAGGGCCGGCTCGCCTTCGGGACGCTGCAGGACGCCACCGGCCGCATCCAGCTGTTCGCCACCGCGGCGGCCTCGCCGGGATTCGAGCGGTTCACAGGTCTGTCCATCGGAGACTGGATCGGCGTTCGGGGCGCGGTCATGGCGACCCGGCGCGGCGAGCTGTCGGTGAGGGTCGACGACTGGACGCTGCTGGCCCGGGCCCGGCGACCGTTCCCCGACAAGTGGCACGGCCTCACCGACCCCGACACCCGCTACCGGCAGCGCTACGTGGACCTGTGGGTGAGCGACGAGGCCCGGGACGCCTTCGCTCGGCGCTCACAGATCGTGGCTGCGCTGCGGCGGCGCCTCACTGACCAGGGCTTCGTGGAGGTGGAGACGCCCGTGCTCCACCCCATCCCGGGAGGCGCCGCGGCCCGGCCCTTCGTGACCCGCCACGAGGCCCTGAACGCCGACCTGTACCTGCGGGTCGCGCCGGAGCTGTACCTCAAGCGGCTCGTGGTGGGAGGCATGGAGCGGGTGTACGAGATCGGCCGGGTGTTCCGCAACGAGGGGATCTCGACCCGCCACAACCCCGAGTTCACGATGCTGGAGCTGTACTGGGCCTACGCCGACCACACCGACATCATGGACCTCACCGAGCACCTCGTGGCCGGAGTGGCCGAAGACGTGTGCGGTTCGACCACGGTGGTCTACGACGGCCAGAACGTGGATCTGGCGCCGCCGTGGCGACGGGCCAGCATGGAGGAGGTCATAGCCGAGCACGCCGGCTTCGAGGTGAGCCTCGACGCGGGCGCCGCCGAGCTGGCGGCCCGCTGCGACAGCCTGGGCATCGAGACCCGCCCCGGCTGGGGTCCGGGCAAGCTCATGCTGGAGATCTACGAGAAGGCGGCCGAGCCGAACCTGTGGGGGCCGGTGTTCGTGACCGACTACCCCGCGGAGGTGTCGCCGCTGTCGCGCCGGCATCGCAGCCGGCCCGGCCACGCCGAGCGCTTCGAGGCGATCGTGGCCGGGCGGGAGCTGTGCAACGCCTTCAGCGAGCTGGTCGATCCCGTCGAGCAGAGATCCCGCTTCGAGGCCCAGGCCGCGTTGCGGGCCGCGGGCGATGACGAGGCCATGGCGGTGGACGAGGACTACCTGAGGTCCCTGGAGTACGGGCTTCCCCCCACCGGCGGTCTCGGGATCGGCGTGGACCGCCTGGTGATGCTGCTCACCGACACCCAGGCCATCCGCGACGCGGTCCTGTTCCCGACCCTGCGCCCCGACCCGGGGGTCTAGCCCGCTAGGGCGGGGGTTTCGGTCAGCCGGTCCGCAGCCAGGCGCAGCACCGAGGTCGCGGGGGTGTCGGGCAGGGACGTGAGCGCGGCCTGGGCCTTCTCGGCCCACATGCGGGCGGTGTCGCGGGACTCGTCCACGCCGGTGGTGGACCGGACCAGCTCGGCGGCCCGGTCGCGTGCCGGCGCGTCGATCGCCCGACCGAGCAGGGATCGCAGCTCGTCGCCGACCGCCGGATCGGCCAGGGCCCGGATCACCGGCAGCGTGTAGGTGCCCTCGGCCAGGTCGTTGCCGGCCGGCTTTCCCAGCTGCGACTCGGTGGCGGTCAGGTCCAGGATGTCGTCGACGATCTGGAAGGCCATGCCGTAGGCGAAGCCGAACTCGCCCAGCGCCCGGGTGATCGGCCGGGGCACCTCGCCCACCGTGGCTCCGATCCGGCACGAGATCGACAGCAGCGCCGCGGTCTTGCCCGAGATGGCCCGCTCGTAGCGCTGCTCGCTGCGCCCGGTGTCGTAGGCGTTCTCGAGCTCGATTATCTGGCCCTCGCACAGCTGTGTGATGGCCTCGGCCAGCAGCATCGCCACCTCGGCGCCCAGCGAGGCCGCCAGGGCCGAAGCCCGCCCGAGCAGGTAGTCGCCGGCCAGGATCGCCCTCAGGTTGCCCCACTGGGCGTTGACGCTCGGCACAGAGCGGCGGGTGGTGGCGCCGTCCATCACGTCGTCGTGGTACAGCGAGCCGATGTGGACCAGCTCCACCGAGGCGCCGCCCTTCACCGCGGCCGCAGATGAGCTCTCGGGCGCGGGGTCGCACACCAGCGACGAGGCGAGGCAGAAGCCGGGCCGCACCAGCTTGCCGCCGACCGTGATCAGGTGGCGGGCCAGCTCGGTCACGAAGTCGTCGTCGGCCGCCGCGGCCGCGACCAGCTCCTCCTCGACGCGCTGCAGGTCGTGCTCCAGGCACGGCAGCACGGCGAAGGGCGAGGTGTCGGCCACGCCGCGAGGGTAATGGGGCGCCGGCGGACCGGGCGCGTGTCGGACCGCCTCCCGGCCCGTCCGGCTGGAGGCCGAGACCGGCTCAGCCTCGCCCCGACCTGCTCAGCTCCCCGGACCGGGCCGCGGGTCGGCGAGGGAATCCGGCCCTCGGGTCATGCAGGCGCCGGCCGCGCCCGTCCGGGGGGTGCCGTCGGGTTCTCCCCCCCGGCGGTCCTCGCCGACGCGCCGGCCGCGCCGGTGCGGGAGTGTCCCATGTCACAGCGCAGGCTGCGGCCGAGGCCGCTCATGTCACACCGCCGGGGTTACACTGGCCGCAATGAGGCAGCCTGCTGGCCGGGAGGCGTGAGCGATGTTTGAGCGGTTCACCGACAGGGCCCGTCGCGTGGTGGTCCTGGCCCAGGAAGAGGCGCGCCTGCTCAACCACAACTACATCGGCACCGAGCACATCCTGCTGGGCCTCATCCACGAGGGCGAAGGGGTGGCGGCCAAGGCGCTGGAGTCGCTAGGGATCAGCCTCGAGTCGGTGCGGGGCCAGGTCGAGGAGATCATCGGCCAGGGCGGGAACTCGCCCAGCGGCCACATCCCCTTCACGCCCAGGGCCAAGAAGGTCCTGGAGCTGAGCCTGCGCGAGGCGCTGCAGCTCGGCCACAACTACATCGGCACCGAGCACATCCTGCTGGGCCTGATCCGCGAGGGCGAGGGCGTCGCCGCGCAGGTGCTGGTCAAGCTGGGCGCAGACCTGGCCCGGGTGCGCGAGCAGGTGATCCAGCTGCTGTCGGCGTACGGCGGGGTGTCGGGCTCGTCCCAGGGCGAGAAGGCCGGTACCGGCGCCAGCGGCGGCGAGTCGTCGTCGGGCTCCCACGTGCTCGACCAGTTCGGCCGCAACCTCACCCAGCTGGCCCGGGAGAAGGCGCTCGACCCGGTGATCGGCCGGGGCCGGGAGTCCGAGCGGGTGATGCAGATCCTCTCGCGCCGCACCAAGAACAACCCCGTGCTGGTGGGCGAGCCGGGAGTGGGCAAGACCGCCATCGTGGAGGGCCTGGCCCAGTCCATCGCGTCCGACGCCGTGCCGGAGACGCTGCGCGACCGCCAGCTCTACACCCTCGACCTGGGCGCGCTGGTGGCCGGCAGCCGTTACCGGGGCGACTTCGAGGAGCGGCTCAAGAAGGTCCTCAAGGAGATCCAGAGCCGCGGCGACATCATCCTGTTCATCGACGAGATCCACACCCTCGTCGGAGCGGGCGCGGCCGAGGGGGCCATCGACGCTGCCTCGATCCTCAAGCCGATGCTGGCCCGGGGAGAGCTCCAGACGATCGGGGCCACCACCCTCGACGAGTACCGCAAGCACCTGGAGAAGGACGCCGCGCTGGAGCGCCGCTTCCAGAAGGTGGTCGTGGACGAGCCGACCGTGGCCCACACCATCGAGATCCTCAAGGGCCTGCGCGACCGCTACGAGTCGCACCACAGGGTCACGATCACCGATCAGGCGCTGGTGGCCGCGGCCAACCTCGCCGACCGGTACATCTCCGACAGGCACCTGCCCGACAAGGCCATCGACCTGATCGACGAGGCCGGCTCGCGCCTGCGGATGAAGCGCATGGCCACGCCGCCGGAGTTCAAGGAGCTCGAGGCCGAGCTGGCCGACGTGATCTCCCGCAAGAAGGACGCGGTCGAGGAGCAGCGCTTCGAGGACGCCGGCGAGCTGCGCGACAAGGAGAAGCAGCTCCTGTCCCGGCGCGAGACCCTCGAGGGCGAGGCCAAGGCCGCGGGCGTGGACCTCTTCGACGAGGTTGACGAGGAGGCCATCGCGGAGGTGCTGTCGCTGTGGACCGGGATCCCGGTCTACAAGCTCACCGAGGAGGAGACCAAGAAGCTGCTGCGCATGGAGGACGAGATGCACAAGCGGGTGGTGTCCCAGCACGACGCCATCTCCGCCGTCTCCCAGGCCATCCGCCGCACCCGCGCCGGCCTCAAGGATCCCAAGCGTCCCAGCGGCTCGTTCATCTTCCTGGGCCCCTCCGGGGTGGGCAAGACCGAGCTGGCCAAGACCCTGGCCGAGTTCCTGTTCGGCGACGAGGACTCCCTCATCAGCCTGGACATGTCCGAGTACATGCAGAAGCACACCGTGAGCCGGCTGATCGGCTCGCCGCCCGGGTACGTCGGCTACGAGGAGGGCGGCCAGCTCACGGAGCGGGTCCGGCGCAAGCCGTTCTCGGTGGTGCTCTTCGACGAGATCGAGAAGGCCCACCCGGACGTGTTCAACACGCTGCTGCAGATCCTCGAGGAGGGCCGGCTCACCGACAGCCACGGCCGCACGGTGGACTTCCGCAACACGGTGCTGATCATGACCTCCAACCTGGGCACCGCCGATCTGCGCAAGGCCAACCTGGGATTCACCAGGGCCGACGAGCGGGTCACCTACGAGCGGATGAAGGCCAAGGTGCAGGAGGCGCTCAAGCAGCACTTCCGGCCGGAGTTCCTCAACCGCATCGACGACGTGATCGTGTTCCACGAACTCACCCAGGAGGAGGTGCGCCGCATCGTCGACCTGATGATCGTGCGCACCGCCGACCAGCTGGCCGGCCAGGGCATGGGCCTGGAGCTCACCGACGCGGCCAAGGACCATCTGGCCGCCACGGGCTACGACCCCACGCTGGGGGCGCGGCCGCTGCGCCGGGCCATCCAAAGGCTGGTGGAGGATCCGCTGTCGGAGCGGCTGCTGCACAAGGAGTTCCGCGCCGGCGAGATCGTCATCGTGGATGTGGAGCCCGATCCGCTCAACGAGGGCGGGCTCGTCGTGGTGTTCCGGGCCATCGAGGGGTTCGAGCCGCCCGAGCCCGAGCTAGAGCGGACCGCTGGCGAGGGCCACTTCTAAGCTCCCGCTCGGGGCTGCCTCCGAGCGAGGGCTGCGGGCTGGAGCCGTGTTCTCCCGGTTCCGGACGCTGATGCCCGAAGTGGCGGGGGAGTGATGGGGCGACGTGCCGGCGGCCGGATCGCGGTCGGGTGCCGGACGGTGCTGCTGGTCGCCGCGCTGGCCGTGCTGGCCGCCGCCTGCCGGGTGGACACCGCGGTGGTGGTGGACATCGACGACGACGGCTCGGGAGTGGTGACGGTGGTGCTCGCTGCCGACGCCGACGCGGTGGCCCGCGTGCCCGAACTGGCCGACGGGCTGCGCCTGGACGACGTGCGCGACGCCGGCTGGACTGTGGACGGTCCGATCTCCCGTAGCGACGGCGGCGTCGAGGTCCGGGCGGTCAAGGGGTTCGAGTCGGCGTCACAGCTTCCCGCCGTGCTCGCCGAGGTCGCCGGAGCGGACGTGATCTTCTCGGAGGTCGTCCTCGAGCAGACCCGGTCCTTCGCCCAGAGCGCCTACGAGTTCGGCATCGTGGTCGACCCCACGCCTCCGATCGGGGCCTTCAGCGACGGCGCCCTGGCCGGCATCTTCGACGGCCAGCCCTTCGGCCGGCCGCTGGAGGACCTGATCGCCGAAGCGGGCCGGCCCCAGGACTCCCTGGGCCTGCAGTTCTCTGTGACACTGCTGGACTCCGACGACGACTTCAGCGCCTCCACCGGCTCCGGCGCGGCGTCGCCGGAGGAGCCCGCGGCGGTCGAGCCGGAGATCGAGGGCTCCACGGCCACGTGGCGGTTCTCGTACGGGGATCCGCGGGTGGAGATCGGTGCCTCCAACACGGTGAAGGACACCGTCGCGCCCCTGTGGCTCAACCTCGCCCGGGCCGCAGCCCTCGGCTTCGGCGTCGTGGTGCTGGGCCTGGCGGTGGCGTGGCTGGTGACCCTGGTGCGAACCCCCAAGGGCAGGGGCCGCAGGGCCACCCGCCGGCGCCAGCAGCGGGCCGCGGCCCGCGAGGCCGAGGCCAGCAGACCTCGCAAGCGACTGCTGCGCCTGCTGGTGGTGGACGTGCACGGCGTGATCGTGCGGCCCACCCGCCCGCTGGAGGGCCTGCTGCTGCCCGTGATCCTGGCCGAGAACCCTGATGTGGACGCCGAGCTGGTGCGCGACCGGCACCGCAAGCTGGTGCTGGGCCGGCTGACTCCCGAGGAGTTCTGGAGCGACCTGGGCCTGGGCCCGATCGGGCGCGAGGTGGAGACCCGCTACCTGTCGTCGTTCAAGCTGGTGCCGGGCCTGCACCCGTTCCTCGACCGGGTCGCCGCCCGGGGCCTGCCGGTCGCGGCCGTAGGCAACCAGCCGCGGGAGTGGGGGATGCGGCTCAGGCGCATGGCGCAGCTCGAGGACTCGGTGTCGTCGTGGCTGGTCAGCGGCGAGGTGGGCGCCGCGCTACCGGAGCGGCCGCTGTTCGAGGCGACCCGCCGGGTGATGTCGGTGGATCTCTACGACTGCCTGTACCTGTCGAGCGTCCCGGAGTTCTTGGACGCCGCGTCCGACATGGGGATGGCCACCGGCTATTTCGCGGCCAGTCCCGAAGACGTGCAGGAGACCGACCACACGCTGATTCGGGGATTCGACGACATCCTGCGAGGTCGCTCCACCGGCCCCTGACAGCCGGTCCGTGTCGCCCGGTTCCTGACACCGGGCCTCTGACCTCCGGTTCGGGCTCGTCCTGCTCCAAACCGGCTGCGCCAACGTTGGCGTGCAGCGGCCGTAGAATAATTCGAAGTATTCGCATGGCTTTGCGTACGTGGGAGTGACCGACTGGTGACAGATGGACGAGCTTGGTCGAAGCGCTTGACGGGTGGAGCTGCCCGCGCCGGACTCGTCGGTCTGGTCGGCCGCGACCTGAACGCCCCGGTGCTCGCTGGGCTGGCCGATGGCCTCCAGCACGGCATCGGCGAGGACCGCCGGGTCGTGCTGCTGGCGGGCTCGCACGGCGGCGGGGGGCGGCTGGGCGAAGTGCTGGAGTCGTTCTGGTCTCTGCCGGTGGAGGGGGTTGTCGTCCTTGGAGCGGTGGACCGGCCCGACGACGTGTCCCGCCTCGCCCGTCGGGGCTTGCCTGTAGTGGTGGTCGGCGACTGTGTCCACACGCCCAACGTGGCCTGCGTGGGCCTCGACTTCGAGATGGTGGCCCGGGTGCCGGTCGACCACCTGGCCGGGTCGGGGCTGCGCCGGATCGGGATGATCGGCCCCCCGGTCCGGTCGGCGGGCGGCAGCCCCACCGAGCGCGGCTTCCTTGCGGCTGTGGAAGCCGCCGGCGTCGAGGGCGCGATCGTGCGGGCTGAGGCGACCATCGAGGGGGGCGGGGCCGCCCTGCGCGACCTCATTGAGCGATTCAGCGGTGTGGACGGCGTGGTGGCGCACAACGACCTCATGGCGACCGGGGCGATCCGCGGGGCCGCGGACCTGGGCATCCGGGTTCCCGCCCAGATGGCGGTCGTCTCTGCCGATGACATGGGGCTCGGCGAGCTGGTGGTCCCTGCGCTCACTTCTGTGCGTCCCATTCACGAACAACTCGTCGAGGCCGTGGCCACGGCGCTGGACCGGCTGATCGAGGAGCCGGGTCTCAGCCCCGAGCCCGTCGCCGTGCCCGTCGAGCTCGTGGTACGCGAGTCGGCCTGAGCGGAGGGCGCCCTGCTCGTCCCGCCGAGCCGCCGGACCGTCCCTCGACGATGCGAATGAGTACCATCGACAGCTGTGTACGGAAGGCCGCTGGGCCGGCCTCGGGGTGATCAATGGATGACGTCGAGCTAGACCCTGCCGAAGGCGAGGCTCCTGGAGCCGGCGGTTCCGGCAGAGCGGCGACGCTTCACGATGTCGCTCGCAGGGTCGGCGTGGCGCCGCGCACGGTGTCGAGGGTCGTGAACGACGAGGGGGGCTACTCGCAGGCCACCCGCCAGCGGATCCTCGACGCCATCGAGGAGTTGGGCTACCGGCCCAATCTGCTGGCCCGCGGCCTGATCACCCGCCGCAGCGGCACGGTCGGGCTGGTGGTCAGGAACCTCGCCGACCCGCTGGTGCTGGCGCTGGCTGCGAGCGCCCAGGACTCGTTCCGGGAGCAGGGGCGCAGCATGTTCTTCGCGAGCTCCGACGATGATGCCGACCGGCAGGGCGCGGTCCTGCAGTCGCTGTGGTCGCATGCGGTGGAGGGCATGATCGTGATCCCGGTGAGGGACTCGTCGCCTCAGCTGGCCGACTACAGCCGCCGCGGCCTGCCCATCGTCGCGGTCGGGAGCCTTGTCGAGGCCCGGAACGCGACAGGCGTGATGTTCGACCTCGACGCCGGCTTCCGGCTCGCTGTCCGGCATCTGCTCGATACCGGGCGGCGCAGCATCGGCATGATCGGATCGGTCTCGTCGTCCTATGCCCTCTGTCCGGGCGAGGAGGACAAGGACGGCACCTTCGGCGCCGGCGCCGGGTCCCAGATGGTACGGGTGCAGCCGACGGTCGAGGGCGGCGCGGCGGGCTTGGAGCAGTTGCTCGAGCTCAAGCCCGATCTCGACGCGATACTGGCCTGCAACGACTTGGTGGCCATCGGCGCCGTGGGCGCGGCTCGAGCGCGCGGCCGGCGAGTTCCCGAGGACATCGGGGTCATCGGCTGCAACGACATTGAGCCGGCCGGCTTCGTGACCCCGTCGCTCACCACGATCCGCCTCGATGCCGGCCTGTTCGCAGCCGCAGTCGCGGCCGCCCTCCAAGGGCTGATCGACGAGCCGGGAGAGCAGCGCGACCCCGTGGTGCTGCCCGTCGAGTTGGTGGTGCGGGACTCCGCCTAGAGGCCGAGCGGGCAGGCGAGCGAGTCCGGCCCGTACAGGCGACGCCGCGGCCCGCATCGGCGCCCGGCTGGAACCGGGCCGCAGGCGCCGTGCCATGCTGTGGCGGATGGAGCTTCAGGGACGGGTCGCTCTGGTGACCGGCGGCGCGCACCGCGTCGGCCGGGCCATCGCGGTCGCGCTGGCGGCCGCTGGCGCCAAGGTCGCCATCGCCTACCACCAGTCCGCCGAACAGGCGGCCAGGACCGTCGGGGAGCTGCGGGACTGCGGTGTCGACGCCGGCGCCTTCCGAGCCGACTTGGCCAACCCCGCTGAGGCGGTCCGGCTGGCCACCGATGTCGCCGGCCGTCTCGGGCCGGTCGATGCCCTGGTCAACAGCGCTTCGTGGTTCGCCCGCGACGAGTTCCCCACCGCTGACACCGACACCTGGCACCAGACCCTCGATGTGGTGCTGCACGGACCGTTCCATCTCACCAACGCGGTCGCTCCGTCCATGCTTGAGCGGGGCGGCGGAGCGGTGGTCAACATCGTCGACTTGTCGGCCTGGCAGCCGTGGCCCGGACGGGCTGCCCACAGCGTGGCCAAGGCCGCATTGCTGGCCCTGACCCGCCAGGTGGCGGTCGAGCTCGCGCCGACCGTGCGCTGCAACGCCGTCGCGCTCGGACCGACCATCGAGCCCTCCAAGTTCGGACCCGAGCAGATCGAGAGGCTGCGGTGCCGCACGCTGCTTGGTCGCTGGGCCGGCGGCGCGGAAGCCGGTCGAGCGGTGCGATACCTCCTCGAGGCCGAGGCGGTCACCGGCGAGTGCCTCACCGTCGACGGCGGCGAGCAGTACGGCCACGTGCGCGACCGCTTCACCGACACAGACACTGCCACTGCCACAGACACGGCCACCGCCACTGCCACCGACACCGACACCGCCACTGCCACCGACACCGCCGTTGACACCGCCGCCGACACGGCCACCGCCACCGACCGCGACGGAGCCGGGACAGTCCGGTAGCGCCGCGGCGTGGAGGCCGAGCGGACAGGCGCGGCCCCATTGGTGATTCGCAGGGGCGCCGAGCGAGGCCGTGGGCAGTGTCCACCGGTCTGGGCGGTCCGTGACTCGATTCTCGGCGGGCGCCCGGCCGATTCCGCGCCGACAGCTAGTGTCGGCGTGATGGTTCAGCTGGCCTGCATGGTGATGCCCGAAGGACCGGTTGACGCGGTGGTGCGGGCCGCGGTTGCGGCCGAGGATCTCGGCTGCAGCCGGGTGTGGATCCCCGACGAGGGCCTGGCGGCCCGTGAGTGCTGGGTGACCCTCGGAGCGGTGGCCGCGGCCACGAGCTCGGTCGAGGTCGGCACCGGCATCACCAACGCCTACACCCGGCATCCGGGGATGACCGCCGCGGCCGTCGCCACCCTGGACGAGGCGTCGGGCGGGCGGGCCGCGCTGGGGATCGGCGCGGGCGGGGCCCTGACGCTCACCGCGCTGGCCATCGAGCGCCGGGCACCGGTCAGGGCCATGCGCGAGCTGGCGGAGACCAGCCGGGCGCTGTGGTCGGGCGAGACCGTCGACGGCGACGGCGTGACCGGCGGGTTCCGCCGGGCCCGGCTCGGCTTCGGCAGGCCCGACATACCGATCTGGGTGGCCGGGCGGGGCCCGCGGGTCATGCGGCTCGCCGGCGAGCTGGCCGACGGCTTCATCATGTCGTTCGTCCACAAGGAGCTGATCGGCGAGCATGTGGCTGCCATCCGGGCCGCCGCCGAGGAGCACGGCCGTCCCCGCCCGAGGCTGTGCTACATGACCATCCTGGCCACGACCGAGGCGGCCCGCCAGGCCGCCCGGGCCGGCCTGACCTTCCGGCTGGTCGACTCGCCCGACACGGTCAAGGCCCGCATCGGGCTCGACCCCGCCACCGAGGCGGCCATCCGCCGGGGTCTCGCCGACGGCGGGCCAGCAGCCGCGGCTCATCTGGTGCAAGACGACTGGGTGGACGCCTTCGTGATCTCCGGGACGGTGGAGGAATGCCGCGCCGAGCTGAACGCCCTCGTGACGGCGCACAGGATCGACGAGTTCCAGGTCTCGGTCAACGACCTCGACTCGGCCGTTGGCGACCTGTCCCTCGCCGCCGAGATAGCCCGCGGACCGGGCTAGCCGGCCCGGGCTGAGCCGGCACCATCGACGGGGTCGCGGCACCGACGCCGAGCCCGGGGCGTCGGTGACAACCGCTCCGAGCACCACCAGGGCACCATCGACGGGGTCGCGGCACCGGCCCGAGCCACCGCGGCCCGGGCTGAGCCGGCCCGCGCAGGCCCGGCAAGTCAGCTGCTCGGCCCTCTCCATCCGGCGCGGGGGAGCTGCTTCTCCTTGTCGACGAACGGCAGCGTGTCGACGGTCGCGGGGTGGGGCGTGCCGTCGCGGTCGTGCAGCATGACCGTCTTGGCGAGCCAGTCGTCCCCCGCAAGGGGCCGGTCGAAGCGCACGTAGCCGACTCCGGCCTCCAGCGTGGGCGACCACGTCCCGATCGTGATGTGCCCGACACCGCGGTTGCCGAAGCGGACGTGCATGCCGGACTCGGGCGCGGCGGTGGGACAGATCAGCCCGAACAGCAGCTGGCTGCGGTCGGCTGTCTCCAGCGCGGCCCGGCCGATGAAGTCCTCCTTGTCGAACCTCACGAACTGCCCGATGCCGGCTCCGAACGGCGTCAGGTCCGGCTCGATGTCGGTGCCGTTGTCCAGGATGCCGGACTCGACCCGCCGGATCCCCATCGACGACGACGAGCTGAACTCCATGCCGAAGCTCTCGCCGCATGCGAACAGGCCGTCCCAGAGGGCGTCATGGTCGGTCGGCTCGGGGCCGCTGTTGCAGTAGATCTCGATGCCCGCCTCGCCGGTCCACCCGGTGCGCGACACCCACAGCGTCTGGCCGCAGATCTCGAAGAACCGGGCGTGGAAGTACTTGAAGTCCTCCGGGAGCCCGCCGCCGATGGCAGCGTCGAGCACATCGAGCGACTTCGGTCCCTGGATCTGCAGCACCCGCGAGTCCGGGTCGCGAACCTCCACGTCGAGCCCGATGGCGTTGGCGCCGAGCCAGCTCATGAACTCGCCGTTGGCCTTGACGTACCAGAAGCGATCCGGCGCGAGGCGCATGACCACGCCGTCCATCAACACGGTGCCGTCGGCGTTGCAGGCGATGCCGTACCGGGCCCGCCCGACGGCGAGGGTCTCGGCCCGGCACACCAGGACCCTCTCGAGCAGCCGGGCCGCGTCGGGGCCGATGATCTCCAGGGGCTTCTCCGGGACGTCGTAGAGCATGACGCCCCGGCGCAGCTTCCAGTAGTTGGCGACGGGGTCCTCGTCGGGGGTCATCTTGACGGGGTACAGGCGGTCGCAGTACATGCAGAAGACCGTCTGTTCGGTCGCGTAGCGGTGGGCGAAGGGCGACTGGGTCACCCGGAACGAACTCAGCGCGACAGTGTCGAACGAGTCGATGTAGTAGTGCTTGGTCCCGGTCACGACTACCCCAACAGCTAGGCGAGAAGCGGGCCTACAGTAGCGGCGCAGCACTCAGCCACGCTTCACCAGCTCGTCTCAGTCGAGGAGGCTGGGCTCGGCGCGCAACTCGGCGCGGACCGCGGCCGCCCAATAGCCCGGAGGCACCCCGAAGCCGCCTTGGCGGCACCACTCCAGGAAGGCGCCCGGCAACGGCGAGCGGATCGGACCGTCGGCGACGGCCCGGGCGTGCCAGGCCCGTTCGCATCGCGTTTCCAGCGCGACCGCCCGCCGGTAGGCGGCAGCCACCGTCGGCGCGGTCACAACAGGCTCCTGCGGGCGAGGGCATCACCGAGGCGCTCAGCCAGCGCGTCCTCGCCGATTCGGCGCAGTTGGGCTGCGAGCTCCGGGCGCGACTGCGGGAAGACACCCGAGCGGGTCAGCGCCGCCCGGGCGCGGTGAGTCAGCGCCGCGAGCTGCAATTCGGCAGCGGCGTCGTCGTCGCCCGCGGCCGCGAGCCCGTCGCGCTGGCGCTCGGCCCGCTGCGCCCGTTCGATGGCCTCCGCGGCCGACGGCAACAGCAGCCGGTCGTTCCATTCAGCCCGCAACCTGCTCCACCACTGGTCCCGCTCATACAGGACCCGCCCGAAGCGCACCGCCCACGACAGGTAGCTGTGACCGGCGGTCAGGCGGGCGGACACGTCGGCTTGGTCATAGCAGCGCAGATCGACCGAGATCGGCGGCCTGGGCAACGATGGCCTCGCTGCGTGGTAGACGAGCACGACATCCAGGTCGTCGCTGCGATCGACGTTCCGCACCGCCGATCCGGTGGCTACAACGGCGTTGACCGCGCCGTTCTGGCGCGCTGCCTGCATCAGGTCGCGGGCCCAGCCACGCGCTTCGTTGTCGGGCCACGAGCACACGGCGGCTTCCCAACGGTCCGGCGCCACATGGGGGCGCTGGGTGATCGCCGGGCCGTTCACGGCCCCAGCACCGTCTCGACCGCCTCGAAATAGGCCCGGATTTCGGCGGCTGTGTCCTGGGCGTCGCGATCTTCGTCCTCGGGCAACTCGATGTCGCCGTAGGCCTCGAACTTGCGCCTGTCGTTCAGTTCGACCAGCAGATCGTCGATGTCCGGGAGGCCGTGCGCCGCAGCGAGTCGGCGGGCCTGTTCGACTTTCGCGGGGTGGGTTCTCCTGGTCGGCGGCAGCCCCAAGTGCAGCGCGGCCGCTACGACGCACGCCTCCAGGCAATAGAACCCATACAGGGCCAAGTCCGCCCAGTCCGGCTCCCCCCATGCGCCATCGACCCTCATCAGGTGCCGGCGCGCCACCTCCAGAGCCTCTCGCGCCGTCTGTGCCATCGCAGACCCCCCGTTGCCTCAGCAACGACCGGACCGGTCTCCCGGCTCGCGGTCATCGTACCGCGACACCCTCGAAGCCGAGAGACCCCGCACAACCCGGCTACCACCCGAAGTCCTCCCACCTGCGAACCCCGGAGAGCACGACGGGACGCCCATCGGGGCCACCCCTATCCCGGAAGACTCGGCGTCTGCGCACTGAGGCGAATGGGTTTGGTGTGTCCAACAGGCCTCCGCCCGGGATGCGCGTCCAGCCCGACGCGCTACGAACGGGCGGGCCCGTCGACAGTGATCGGATCTCACCGCCCCGGTCACCGTCCGACAACACGAGAAGCCCGCTGCCGTTCAGCTGCGAAGCGGGCGAGCGCGGCTGCGAATGACCGGTCGCGCCCAGACCGCACCGAGGGAGCACTTGGACTCACAAACGGGTTCCCCTCATTAGTGTTGGAGCATGCAGTGGCGCACGAGTGGTTCAAGGCAGGCAATGGCCTGCAACGGGACTGCTGTCCCGAATCGTCGCGTCGCACTCTTGCGGTCTCTTCAGGTGGCACAAGGGGCCGCGCCGCACAATCCGTCCATCGAGGTGCGGTCGCGGGCGAGGGTCGTGGCGGCACTGCTGGCGTCGGCCCTGATGCTTGCGGGATGCACGTCGGAGACGTTGTCCGACGAGCCGCAGCAGTCCTTGGATGCCGAAGTCCAGCAGAGCGACGATGTCACGGCAGACGGCGAGAGTCCGCTGTCTTCGATGAACTCACCGCCGCCGAGGCGCCAGCAGAGCGACCGTGTCACGGCCGACGGCGAGGGTCCTGCGGACTCGCAGGGCTTCGGCCCGGGCCCCGCGAGTGCCGCGGCTGACCCTGCCGGCGACGAGGCCCCCTATGCGCCCGATGTCGGGGAACGGCTGTGGCCAGGAAGTACGTGGCCGGGACTGTTGCGATTCGTCACCTACGACGAGGACGAGGGATGGACCGCCCCAACCGAAATGGACGACCTCGTTGTGCCGCCAGGGACGTGGGTGCTCGTCTCAGGGTCGGGGTTCGCCCCGTTCTCCGCAGTGGGCCTCGAACTCGTCTCCGGGGACTTGGCGAAACTGGAGGAGCTCGGGGAGTCCGCATCGATGGACGACCTCTCATTCACGGATGTGGAGCCGGTCACCGCAGACGACCTCGGGGCGATCGAAGCGCGGTGGCAGGTGCCGGACACCGCGGATGCCGTGGCGTACATATTTCGGGCCGCGGGGCCCGGCAGATGGAGCGCCACACTCGAGTCGGTCACTGACGGCGTGCTGATCGGCCAGCCGGGAGAGGGTCCGGCAGAGAACGCCCGGCAAGACCTGGAATGGGACGCAAGCCGGCGCGACATGGGCTACTCCACCGAGGAAGGCGCGGCCGCAGACGGCCACCGGAGACTCGCTTTGGGCTATCACCACACATGCCTGCTGCAGCAGGACTCCACGGTTCGCTGCGGGGGGTACGTGTCAGGTGCACAGACCGAGGATCCTCCCGGAGGATTCATGGCGATCTCAGCCGGCGGATACAACAACTGCGGTATCCGCCTGGACGGCACTGTGGCGTGCTGGGGCGCCGACAGCGAACTGTCGGACAAGGCTCCTGGAGGAACTTTTGCCTCGATCGACGTCCATGCCCACGGCACGCACGCATGCGCAGTACGGTCCGACGGCGAACTCGTGTGCTGGGGGTGCGGCTGGGTGCCCGACGGCGGGGGCTGGACGTGCGAGGACATCGCAGAGATTGCACAGGGCGGGAGGAGCCCCGTACCAGAGGGCCTGTACAAGAGGGTGTCCATAGGCTCGGAAGTCGCCTGCGCCATCACGGAGCACGACGAGATCTCATGCTGGAGTTGGGACCCTGAGCACGAGGTCGACGATCCCCCGGAGGGCGTTTACAGATCGGTCGACGTAGGAGTCCTTCAGGCCTGCGCGATACCCGTCGAAGGCAACATGGAGTGCTGGTACTGGGGGTCGTATTCCAAGTCCGCCTTCGACGACCCGCCAGCAGGGCAATACGTTGCGTTGTCGGTGGACGACACCCTGTGCGCCCTGCACCGCACCGGGGGCATCTCCTGCTGGGACGGCGACGACAGCTATGAGGACCTGAGGATCTTCGACGCGCCGGCGGGGACGTTCGTCGACGTGGCGACGTCCCGCACTCGCGCGTGCGGCCTGACCGCCGACATGCACGTGGTCTGCTGGGGCGAATACCAGGGACAGTCGGTCGACGCGCCGGAAGGCACGTTCAGTTCCTTGTCGGTGGGATACGACCACTCGTGCGGTCTGCGCCACGACGGGACCGTGGAGTGCTGGGGATCCAACCTGCGGTGGCAGGCCGACGACCCGGCAGGCAGCTTCGCGTCAGTGGACGCCTTGGAGTACCGGACCTGCGCTGTGCGCACCAGCGGGGAAGAGGTCTGCTGGGGCGCGGGAGGCGCCGAGAGGACCCCGGACGACGTGCCGCAGGCCGGCCATTGCAGCGTGGAGGGCGGACTCGTCGTGTGCGCCAACAGCAGCTACGAGAGAGATCACAGCCTGCCTGAGGACCTGCCGGAAGACTTCACGACGGTCACCGCGGGATGGGGACTGGCGTGCGGCACGCGCGCAAGCGGCGAGACGCTCTGCTGGGACCAAGGCGGGCGGTACATCGACTCCCCGGAGGGCAGCTTCGAATACCTCAGAGCCGGCACATGGTTCGCATGCGGACTCCGGTCCGCGGGCCGAGTCGAGTGCTGGGGCCAGTACCCGACCTCGCCGCCTTTCGTGCAGTGGGTGCAGCAGCGGCCTCCTTGGCCCGACAGGGGAGCAGCCGCAGCGCCGTGACAAGGACGGCCCCGCATCGAGCCGAGAGAGCCCTGCGCACGAGCCACGTGAACAAGGCTGTTGCTAGGAGCCCAAGACAGGAATCGAACCTGCGACCTGCTGTTCACAAGACGCAAGAAGCAGGTGTCGGCCAGTGTCGGCCCATGCCAGAAAGTGCTGTTGACGTAGGGTTTCGCGATTCGGCCGTGTCGCCGAGTGCCTGTGGATAACGCCTGATTTCTAACCGTACGTTAGAAGATCCGTTAGAAGCCTCGTCGGCCGCGCGGTGTGGCAGCAGCTGGCGGAGTGGGCGTCGCTTCAAGCGCGCCGACGCTCGGGCTCAAGGTGATGGCAGCCATCCCGCTGGGGCACGAAGCTGTTTCCCGTTGGGCGTGATCACGGGATCAGGTAGGCGGTTCTGCCGGATCGCGCTGGGGGAGATCTTGACCGTCGCGTGTGCGACTCGCTTGAGTTCGCTCGACCATCGTGCAGGCGGGGCGGCCGCCAAGAGGGTCTTGCCAGCGAAGCGTCGGCGGACTGCCTCGATGGGTGGGGCCAGGTCACTGTCTGCAGATATCACGAGCGCGACGTCAAACCTGTCGTCGTAGGCGTCTTCGAGGAGACGAACCGCGATGTTCACGTCGGTCTTCTTCTCCACGGAGGTGCTGTGGACGAAGCCGCACCTACTGCAGGTCACGGTCTTCGAGAGGCGATGACCGAAGTCGATCTCTATTCCTCCCCGGGATCTGAGTGCATCGATGTAGACGCTCTGACGACTGGCAGCCCTGGGCTTGTTGCGCACCATACTGGTGAAGTAGCGCACGAGAACGAGATGCTGGTGAGGCTTCAGCAGCGACTCACACACGCCGTGCAGATCGAGCCACCGGCTGCTCTCCAGTCGCGCGTCGCACAGGCCGTGATAGAGGTTGAACCCGTCAATGTAGGCGATCACTCGTTCAGATCTCATAAATCGCATCCCATACTCTCGACGATGTCCTTCGCTGGTGGTACGATGATGCCAACCCCGCCGGGGTGAGCAACCCCGGCCCTCGGCCCCGGCTTCGGCCGGGGCCGTCTAGCGTCCGAGGTCGTTGGTGACACGGTGGACGTCGGTGATGCGCACGTAGACGGCGAACCCTCCCACTACTGCCCACTGGGGTTCGGCCGGGAAGCGGGCGAGCGCGCCGACGAATGATCGGACGTGGCCACCTCGGCCGCTCACGAGGACGACGGGCTCACCAGGCACGGACGATCCCCTCAGGCTTCCACTGCTCAAGAGCCTCCAGGCCGCGGGCGCGGTCTTGGGCGATGTCCAGGGCGACGATGTGGTTGGCTACCGGCCACTGCTCTCCGGTTAGGCGGGAGTGGTCTACTCTGCGGAGACACGCGAGTCGGACGGGCGCCACCGCCACGGTGCATGCTCGCGACGCGGGATTGGCCGCTTCGTCCAGGTAGGAGCGTGCGGCGCGAAGGGCTGATTCGGAGGGCACGTAGAAGTCTGGCGGGTAGTCGCCGGCTGCGACGATCGGTATGCCCCACGACGCCGCGGCTCGGGTGTCGGCAAGCGCCCAGCCTGTCGAGTGTTCGGGCTCGTCGAGGCCAAGCCCCAGCCGCTTTGCCTCGCGGGCGCCGGTCTCAGGGAGCGTCGCCAACAGAACGGCTCGCCGCCGCCACACCGTCAGGAGAGCGTGGAACAGATCCGGGACCATCGCTTCACCAGCGGAGGTGAGAAGGCCATCGTCATGCAGCCCGGCCATGGCGTTGGAGACAGCGCTGGGAGCTCGGTCGATGTAGCGGGCAATTCTGCGCCAACAGCCTCAAACGAAACCAACAGCCCGACAGGATCTAGAGACTACGTTGCAGAGCCTCAAGCCTCGGGCTATCGGGCCATCCATATCTACACGAAGTACCATGGCCGGCGAATCGAGGTGCAGGTCCGCGCTCGGGAACAAGACAGCTGGGCCAAGATCGTCGAGGACTTGACGAGCAAGACCGGCGTCGACTTCAAGAACGGCGACGGCCCCGATGAGGTCCACGAACTGCTCAGGGAACTGTCGGAGATGCTCTCGCGGCTAGAGCCTGGACAGTTGTACACGGAGGCACACACGGATGCGCTCGTAGACATCCTCACTTCGCTGTCTATGATGGCGGCGTTCGGCCTTGCCGTAAGGTCTCGTCACCAAGGAACAGGGGAGGAATGATGGCAGGGCGCAAGACCATTGACTTCCTCATCGTGTACGACCATGACGCACGGAAGCAGATCAGCCTCGAGGAGTTCCGCAACACGGCTCGTGCACTCAAGGCCTACAGCGAGCGCGAGGAGCAACACCGGGACAACCCCCGATTGGAGGTCGTCCTGCTGGGTGCCGACTCGATAGAAGCCATCAGAGTCACGCACTCCAACTACTTCGAGGACACGGCCGACGCCCTCGACAACCTGCGCGCCAGCCTCGGACTAGAGCCGACCCCGGCTGCAAGGCCGTAGCACCTCTCCGCGGGCCCACGCCACGCGCGCCTACGAACGATCAGCCAGGCTGCGGCCTGGCCCGCTAGGCCGCAGCTGCTAGCCAGCCGTGGTCGTGGAGGCGCTGCCAGGCGAACTCGATGTGCTGTGCGGTGAACATGCGCCGCTTGCGCTGGCTCCAGCTCTGGACTCGCTTGGTCACGCCGCTCAGGTCATCGACGTTCCCTTCGCGGACCGACTTCCAGTGAACGCTGGCGAGTAGCTCGAGTCCGTAGGCGGACTCGTAGCCCTCGACCAGTTCGAGCACGCGCTGGATGCGTTCGGCGATCTTGTGGTTCTCTGCGAGGGCCTCGGTTGCCTCGTTGGCCCCACCTGGGAGCACGGTGATCGGCTCGGCCTCGCGCACCTTCTTCGAGCCGTCGCCGAAGCCTTCGAGTTGATGGCCTTCAAGCGACTTGAGCACATGGCGAAGGTTGTCGGCGTAGGGACCGTAGATGTTCGCCTGATAGCGCAACTTGAGGTCCTCGCCCGCCTCTTGCAGGAAGTACATGAGCTTGTGGATCTCGATCAGCGAGACGAACAGCGCTGCGTGCGAGTACTGGTCGACCACCGACACGAGTGCGGCCGTGCTCGTAGTCAGCCTCGGGCGCGGGGTCGATACCACCATGTCGGCTGCGTCGGGGGCGCCTTCCGGCGCGTACAGGTGAACGACGACATCGAGGTCGCCTAGGCGTTCCTTGATTAGCGACCGAACTTCGTCCCAGTCCAGTCCGCCGTGACCGCAGCCCAGCGGCGGCAGCGCGATGGAGGAGATCTCCAGTTCCTCGATCACATGACGCAGATCGTCGAGGCCGTCGGCGACGTCGCGGATGCGGGACTTGGCGCGCCAATGACCCTTGGTCGGGAAGTTGATGATCCAGCGTGGCGGCATGAGCTGGCCGTTGTCGAAGACGAACACCTCGCCAAGTCTCACAGCCTGCTTGTTGCAGGCAGCCTCGTAGGCCTTGAAGTTCGCTGGGAAGGCGTTCTTGAACTGGAGGGCAATCCCCTTGCCCATCACGCCGACCGTGTTGACGGAATTCGCAAGCGCCTCAACCTCCGCCTTCAGCAGGTTGCCGTGTGCGTCGATGAACTCAGCCATCAGAAGTACCACTCGGGTCGCGGAGTGACGAGGACCTTCGCACCGACGCTAGCCAGTGCGTGCTCGACCTGTTGGCATTTGTCGTCGTTGCAGGCAGCCACCCCGATGAACGCCGACCAGGGCACGTGGCCATGAACCAGGAACTCCGCCATTCCAGCCCGTCGATTCTCGGGCTCGCCGAGTCCGAGAATCAGCCGCCGGGCCTCTTGGACACCGGTACCCGGTGAGGCGACCAAAGCGACGGCTCGTCGGCGCCACACTCCCAGTAGTTCGTGGAACAGGTCTGGGATCAACGCCTCGCCGGCGGAGGCGAGCAGACCGTCCTCTCGCAGTCGGGACATGGCGTGGGAGAGGGCACTTGGGCTTTGAACTGGATTCTTTTGGAGCCCGAGACAGGAATCGAACCTGCGACCTGCTGTTTACAAGACAGCTGCTCTGCCGAACTGAGCTACCCGGGCGTGGGCTGGCCACCGATTGTGGCCGGGGCCATGGTACTCCCGGGCGGTGGTGCGGGTGCGGGGCACGGCCGGCTTTGGCCCCTGAGGTCAGCAGGCGCTGACCGCGGCGCGGGCCCGGTCCTTGATGTGGGCGCCCAGCCCGCGGTCGTAGGCCACGATGTGCTCTCCGGTGGTGGGGGTGAGGCGCTTCCAGATGATCGGGTCCCACGACACCTGCGCCGTTACTACAACCCCGGCGTCGCCGGCCGTGCAGACCTCGACATCCTCGGTCTGGGCTGGGTCGCACCCCTCGTGGGTGAGGCAGCTCGCCACGAACGCGTCGGCGGCGTGCTCGGCCCGCAGCTTGGCGATGTCCACGGCCGCGCCGTGGGCGGCGTGGTCTTGCAGCGACGCGCTCATTGCGGTCACCATCGCGGCGAGCATCAGGACCAGCAGTGGGACGGTCACCTCGGCCTCTTAGGGCGCTGGACAGGGGGTTTGAACGTGTCCGGTCGTCGCCGGCCTTGCCTGGACGTAGCCGGTGACGCACACCCGGTCGTGGGTCCCGGGGCCCGGCACCCGGCACGCGACGGTGACCGCGGCCGACTCTCCGGGATCGTGGTGGGCGAGCACGGCGTCGGTCAGGACGCACGCAGCCAGCGTCGCGCCCAGCGCGGTCCGCGCTGCGGTTTCGGCCGCTTCCGGGCCGGAGTCGACGGCGGCTCGGGCCGCGAGTTCCGCCGCCACCGCGGCCCGGGCCTGGCTGTTGGATTGCCCGCCGACGAAGGCCACAGCCCAGAGGGTCAGCGCCACCACCGGCGCGGCGATCACCAGCGCCACCGCCTCATCCACGGCGCGGCCTCACCAGCGCCACCGCCTTACCGACGGCACGGCATGGCAGACCCGCCCGATCCGCTGCGGGGCCCGCGGGCCTCACCAGCGCCACCGCTTTACCGACGGCACGGCCTTGCCTGAGATCCGGTTTCGGCTGGCGTTTGTCCGGGCCGTGGCGGTGTGGGTTGCGCCTTGTACCAGCCCGGGCTGTGACGCTGTGGCTGTGGCTGGGGTTTGTCCGGGCCGCGACGGTGTGGGTTTCGGCTGGGGCTGGCCCGGGCCGCTGCGGCCCGGCCGTGAGCGCTAGCACGTCGGTGTGAGCGCCCAGCCGGTCGCGGCGGCTGCCCGGGTGGGGGCGCAGGCGACCGCGGTCGCCTCCAACCACCTCCGGGCTCCGGCGGCTCCGACCCGCACCGAGGCCACCACCGTGCACCCGGCGTCGGTGGCCAGCGTGTAGTCGGTGGTCGTCGCGGCCGAACTTCTCGCGGTGCGGGCCGCAGCGGCCCGGGCGGCTGACTCCACCGCGGCTTCCCAATGGAGGCCGGAGTCGGTGCAGTCCCAGTCGGCGGAGTCGAGGGTTTGGGCGGCGGCCGTGGCTGCCGCCAGTGCCGCACTGGAGGCCGTGATGCGAGCGATGTGGTGGACGTAGGCACCGAACATGAGCGCCACGACGACGAACACCACCCCGACGGTGCGCAGGGTCCCGATCGCCGTCTCCATGGCCGCAGAAGTCCCGGACGCTCAGCAGCTCGGCTCGGGCCGGGCCGGTTACGAGCACGTCCCGGCTTTCCCCCCGGTTCCCGCGGTCCAACTGCCGCCGACTGCGTCGCACAGGTTCTTGTGCTTGATCTGGCCTTTCTGGGCTGCGGGGTCTGGGGTTGAGTTCGGGGTGTTCTCGCCGACCACCCCCCAGGTGAAGACCACGACGGCGGCGGTGATGGCGATGGTGGCGGCGAGCATGATGATCTTGGCAACGGGTGATTCCATCTGGATGTCTCCTTTGTGAGTTGTGGATTACTGTCTGGGAGGGCTGGAGCGCGGGGCTCACAGGCCGATACGCGTGCTGGCCAGCAGCGCGAGCACGACGACCGCGCTGGCGGTTACAGCTGCGAGGGTGGCGGTGCCGGTGACGGCCCGTCCGAGTGCCTCGATGCGGACCCGGCGGTCGTCCTCGAGGGCCTTGACGGCCTGGGCGATGAGCCGGTCGATGAGATCGGTGGCCCCCGCGCCGCCCCGGTCGGCGGCCGCGAGGGTGGCCACCAGTGTCTCGGCCGTCGATCCGGCGAAATGCCCGACCGCGGCGGTGAGGGGGTCGCGCCCGGCGGCTAGAGCGAGGTTGATGGCGGTGGCCGCTGGGGCGAAGGCGGGCGTCCTCACCCGCTCGGCGGCGGCCACCGCGGCGTCGTTGATGGGCCGGCCCGCCGCGCAGTACAGGCGGGTCCGGCGCAGCCACTCCAGCAGCGCCCCGTCCCGCTGGGATCGGAAGCCTGCCAGGACGAGGCCTCGCAGCAGCGAAGCCGTCGCCACCGGAGCCCACAGCGCGGCGGCGACCGCGGCCGGCGCGCCCGCTCGGGCGCCGGCCATACCGGCCACGGCGATGAGTACCAGCCCGGTGACGGCGACAGCCGCGGCCGCGGTGGCGGCTCGCAGCCGCGCCGGGGGCCATCCGACTGCGGCCAACTCGACAGTGCCGGTCGGCTGCGGCGCGTCGGTGAGCGCAAGCCTCAGGGCGGCCGCGGTGCCGGAGACGACGGTCAGCCAGATCAACGCAACCCTCCCGAGCGGTCGGCGCGGCTGCTTGTCGCCTGAACTCTGTGGTCGGTACGGCGGTTTGTCGCTGGAACCGAGCGGAGGGAGTTGCGGCTCATCGGCTGAGCTCTGTGGTCGGCGCGGCGGTTTGTCGTCGGAACCGAGCGGTCGGCGCGGCGGCTCATCGCCAGCCCCCGCTGCGGGCGATGGCGCGGGCGGGCAGCAGAACCCGGGCACTGAGCGCCGCGACCACGGTGGACCCGCCCAGAAGCAGCATGGCGCCGCCCGGTCCGGCCAGCCACGTCCCCACGTCGTCGGCGCTCCAGGACGCGCCGGCTATCAGTCCCGCACCGAGCACGACAACGAGCGCGAGGGTGGGCATGGTGGCCGCGACCCGTGCGTGGAACATCCGGGCCGTGGCCGCAGCCTGCGATGCCTCCTGCTCGAGCACCTCCACGGTCTCGGCCCACCGGCCGCCGCCCTCGGCGGAGATGGCGATCAGATCGGCCAGGGAGCGGGCCGCCGAAGACGGGACGCGCGCCGCGAACCGCTCGGCGGCGGCCTCGACCCCGACCGCCTCGCAGTCGGCGGCCAGCGCCCTCGCGGCCCTGCCGATCGAGCCGCTGACCAGTGGCGCAGCCCGCTCGACGGCGTCGGTGACGGTGACTGCGACCGCGGCCTGGTTGGCGAGCACGCCGGCGAGGCGGGCAACACCCTCTGCTGTGGAGTTCCAGCGCCTCGAGGCCAGCAGAACCTTGACAGCCGCGGCGCACACCACCGCGCTGATCGCCGCGGCGGCGGCATGGCCCGCCGCGAGGCCCGCGGCCACCGCGAGGGTGGCGGCCACGGTCCCGCCCACCGCCTCGAAGGGGATGCGCATGCGGCGGTGCCGGCCCGTCCTGACCCGCATTGACCAGCGCGTCCCGGATGCAGGCCACAGCAGCACCCCGATGGCCAGCGCTCCGCCGGCGATGATGATCCATCCGCCGGCGCTCACCGGACACGCTCGCCGAGGTGGTCGCCGGCCTGGCCGCTGCCGTTGCCGGCCGCGAGGCTGTGGCTGGCTGTTAGGTGGTCGCCGGCCTGGCCGCTGCCGTTGTCGGCTGTTAGGTGGTCGCCGGCCTGGCCGCTGCCGATGCTCGCCGCCAGGCGGTCGTCCGCGGTCGACTGCCGGGAGGGGACCTGAGACGCCTCCACGCCTGCGGCAACCTGGCCGCCGGAGACTCCCGCGGCGCGATAGATCTCGGCTATGCGTCCCTCCGGGACCGCAACGGGAACCGCCCAGCGCTCTCCGGGCATCAGCCGCCACAGGCCGCGGGTCCTGACCGCGCCTTCGGCGGACATGCCGGTGATCTGGGTCACGTCTGCTATGACCCGCTCACCGGCGTGGTTGCGGCCCATCCACACCAGCAGGTGCACGGCGATCGCGATCGAACGCCGGGCCAGACCCTCGTCGGCACCCTCCGAAGTGGCATAGGCGGTGAGCTTCTCGAGCACACCCTCACCGGGAGGGGAGTGCAGCGTGACCAGGCACCCGTCGAGACCCGACGACATGGCGTCGAGCAGGGCCATGGTGCCCTCACCGCGAACCTCGCCCACCACCAGCTTCGAGCTGTTGGCCCTCTTGGCGTCGCGCACGTGGTCGGCCATCGAGTGCTTGCCCACGCCGTCGTTGTTGGCGTCACGGGTGAGGCGCTCGTAGGCGTTGGGGTGGATGCCGTACTCGCGCAGGCGCAGTTCGGGCGTGTCCTCGATGGTGTCGATGCGCTCGTCGGGGGGAACCTGGGCCAGCAGCGCCTGGCACAGAGTGGTCTTGCCGCCGCCCATGGCTGCGGCCACCACCACGTTGGCCCGGACCTTGCCGGCGGTCGCCTCCACCAGCACCGCAGCCAGCTCCTGGCTGCACAGTCCCAGGTCGGCCAGCGTCCGCCCACCGGCCATGTTGGAGCGCAGCACCAGAGTGGGCGGCGAGCACACGAACGCTTCGGCGTGCAGCCGCCAGCTGCCGCCGATGCGGGTGTCGAGTCGGGGGTCCAGTTCGTCGAATCGTTGGGGTCGCCCGCCCGAGTAGGCCGCGAGGAAGCGGCATGCGGCCACCAGCTCGTCGTCGGAGCCGAACGGCGACGAGCGGCTCTCGCGGCTTCCGTCGGAGAACTCGACCACCATCGACTCGCCGCCCCGGATCTGGAACTCCTCCACCCCGCCCTCGTCCAGAAGGCCGCGCAGGCGATGGGCGGCCGCCGCGGCCGCGGACTCGCGCCGCACCGCCGCGTCGGCGCCGTCCATGCGCTGAGGCGCTGCGGCCAGCGAGCCCAGCGAGCGGCCCAGGCGGTGCAGCCTCCTCTCGGACCGTCTGCTCGGCAGGGGCGGTATCGCCCGAACCACCTGGACTCCGGCCAGCACCCGCAACTCGGAGGCGTCGACGTCGTGGTGAGATATGACGACCAGCGCGATGGGCACCTTCGACGCCGACCCCGCGTTCAGGCCCAGCCGGCTGCGCAGACCCCGTCCCGAGCCGCCGGTCACCCACACCACCCCCGCGGCGGCGGCCGCCGCGGCCCGCAGCACCGTCTCGCTCTCGGCCGGATCGACCGCGGCCACCGCCGCTCTGTCCGGTGCGGCGGCCAGGGCCGGGTCCGCCAGCGACCCGCCCACCACCGCGTCGGGCGCCGAGGCCCGGACACCTTCGATGACGGTGCGGACGGTCCAGTCCGCAACGTGGACATCAAGATCGCGGTCGGCTGAGACCATCAACACTCGCATCACCCCCCGAGGTGGACGACCGTGTACGCGGCTGCGTCGGAGCATCCCGGCCAGCCCGCGGCCGGTGACTCCCATACCCACCACACCGCCGGGCCCAGCCGCGCGGCCAGCTCCGGCCCGGCCTCCACGACGACGGTGCCCTCACCGGCGGCCAGGATGGGCATGACCGCGGCGGCGCACCCTCCCGGCTCAGCCGCGAGCACCGCGGTCGCCCCGGCCACAGGACCCGGATCGGGCCACAGCGACGGGTCGACCGACACCGCCATCAGCGCCGCCGACGGCTCCGCCGCGGAAGCGGTGCCGGGATCGGTCAGCAGGGCCTCCGACAGCACCGTCCCGGCGGGCACCGCCACCGCCGGGACCCGCCCGGCAAGCTCCTCGGGGGTGACGAACAGCGCGGCGGCCTTCTCGGGCATCTCGACGGTCACGAACCGGCCGGGCTCGCGGCGTGCCGCCCAGTCCTCGGCGGTCGCCACGACCTGCACCGCAGGCTCGGACGGCTCGGAACGCCCGAACAGCCACACCGACACCGCCACCGCCACGACGATCAGTGCCGCGGCCCCGTACCTCCGGGCCTGACTCGACAAGGGGGCAGCGTTCGCGGCCATCGACGGCTCCTAGGCGGTCCGCGCCGGACCGGCCGCAGCACTGCACCGGCGATGGGCCCCGGCCCCCACTGTCGACGGAGCGGATGAGACGGATCTGATAGGCAGTGCGAGGGACTGAAAAATCATGGGAGAGCATTTAATTCCAAACTCTCCAGGATTGCAACCCCCTTTAGCTAATTTTCATGAATTCACACTGTTGTACACTCCAGAAACGGGCGGCTGGGACCGGTCAGGAAGCGGCGCTCGCCATTGGTCCGCAGCGGCTGGGTGGTAGCTTCGGCCCGGTGAGGGCATGCCTGCCATGCCGATCGACGGCGCCTGTTCGAGCGGGGAGACTGTGGCCATCCAGCCGTCAGTGAACGGAACGCCGCCGGGCTCGTCGCGACCGCCGGGCATGAAGGCGGAACCCGATGAGAAGTCGGCCGGGGCGGAGGCGGTCGACCGCCATGCCGGCCTGGAATCGGTCATGGCCCGGTCCGGCGGTGAGAACTTCCCGGTCGCGCTGCGGCTGCTGCCCCGGGCTGTGCGGGACCATCTGCGGGCCGTCTACGGCTACGCCCGGCTCGTCGACAACCTAGGCGACGAGTACCCCGGCGACCGTCACGCCGCCCTCGACTGGGTCGAGGACCAACTCGACCGGCTCTTCGCCGGAACCCCGCGCCACGAGGCCTTCGTCCAGCTGGCACCGACGGTGCAGCGCTTCGGGCTGGCCCGCGAGCCCTTCGATCAGCTGCTGGCCGCCAACCGGCTCGACCAGCACAAGTCCCGCTACGAGGACTTCGACGAGCTGATGGGGTACTGCGAGCTGTCGGCCAACCCCGTCGGGCACCTGGTGCTGGCCGTCTTCGAGGCGTCCACCCCCGAGCGCGTGGCCGCCTCCGACGACGTGTGCAGCGGCCTGCAGGTGCTGGAGCACCTCCAGGACATCGCCGAGGACGCCGCCGCAGGCCGCGTCTACCTGCCCGCCGACGACATGGAGCACTTCGGGGTCACCGCCGACGACCTGCGGGCCCCCGAGGCCGCCGCGAGCCTCCGAGGCCTGGTCGCCTACGAGGCCGGCCGGGCCCGGGCCATGCTCGAGCGGGGCAGACCGCTGGTGGCGTCGCTGCGCGGATCGGCCCGCCTGGCCGTGGCCGGGTTCGTGGCCGGCGGGCTCGCCAACCTCGACGCTCTCGGGGCCGCCGGCTTCGACGTGCTGGGCCGGACCCCCAAGGCCGGCCCGGCGAGGGTGCTGGGCCGCCTGGCCGGCGTGTACGTGCCAAGAGGCCGAGCGAGTAGGCAAGCGAACCTGGTCCAAACGGGCGAGGCCGTGGCCCGAGCGGCCCGTGAGCGCAGCGAACAAGAGCGGGAGTCACACCGTCGTGACGTATAGGGCTTCCCACCTATCCGCGCTTGCAGCGAGCCTGGTCCGGCGCGGGGCGGGCCCGGCGTGATCGACGCCGAGGCGGCCTACCGCCGCTGCGAGGAGATCACCTTGTCGGAGGCCCGCAACTTCGCGTACGGCATCCGCCTGCTGCCGCCCCCCAAGCGCAGAGCCATGGCCGCGCTGTACGCCATGGCCCGCCGCATCGACGACGTCGGCGACGGCGACTGGCCCACCGAACGCAAGCTCGCCGCGCTGGGCGACCTCCACTCGGCGATCGAGGCCCTCGAAGCGGGCCGGGTGGCCGAGCCCGACGACCCGGTGCTGGCCGCGGTGGCCCACGCCGCCTCGGACTATCCGATTCCGGTGGCCGCCCTGCACGAGATCGTCGAGGGCTGCGAGCTGGACGTGCGGGGCGAGACCTACGCCACCATGGACGACACCGTGCGCTACTGCCGCCTGGTGGCCGGCTCGGTGGGGCGCCTGTCCCTGGGCGTCTTCGGAACCACGACGCCGAGACGTCCCGGCGGCGGCGGATCCGGGTCACAGCCCGAGCGGCCGGCCGGAGAGCTCGCCGACGACCTGGGCGTGGCCCTGCAGCTCACCAACATGCTGCGCGACATCGCGGAGGATCACCGGATGGGGCGCATCTACCTGCCCGAACAGGAACGTGAGAGGTTCGGGATCGCGCCGGGCCAGTGGGCGCCGACGGAGAGCGTCGCCGAGCTGGTGCAGTTCGTGGCCGGCCAGGCGGTGGTGTGGTTCGAGCGGGGCCTGGTGCTGCTGGAGCACCTCGACCATCGCAGCCGGGCCTGCACCTCGGCCATGGCCGGCATCTACCGGCGCCTGCTGGCCCGCATCCTGGCTCAGCCCGCTGCTCCGCTGGAGCGGCGCGTCAGCGTGCCCGCCTGGGAGAAGGGCCTCGTCGCCGCCCGCAGCCTCAGCGGTCTGCGGCCGTGAGTTCGGGCCGCCGGCCGCGGGTGGTGGTAGTCGGGGGCGGCCTGGCCGGGCTGTCCGCCGGGCTGGAGGCAGCCGACCGCGGCGCCGAGGTGACGCTGCTCGAGCGCCGCCCCCGTCTCGGCGGCGCCACCTGGTCCTTCGAGCGCAACGGCGTGTGGTTCGACAACGGCCAGCACGTCTTCATGCGGTGCTGCACCGCCTACCGGGCCTTCCTGGAGCGCATCGGATCAGCCGGCGGCGTGTTCATGCAGAGCCGCCTGGACGTACCGGTGCTGGCGCCCGGCGGGCCGGTCGGGTCCATCAGGCGCACGCCCGGCCCCGCCCCGCTGCATCTGGCCCCGGCCCTGTTGACCTATCCCCACCTGAGCCTGCGCCAGCGGATGGCCGTGCTGCGGGCCGGCCTGGCCATGCGGCGGCTCGACCCCGACGACCCGTCCCTCGACGACACCGCCTTCGGCGACTGGCTGTCGGCCCACGGTCAGGACCGGGCAGCCACCGAGACGTTCTGGAACCTGATCGTGCTGCCGACCGTCAACGTCGGCGCGGCCGACGCCTCGCTCAAGCTGGCCGCCAAGGTGTTCGTGACCGGACTCCTCACCGAGGCCGACGCGGCCGACATGGGCTGGGCCCGGGCGCCGCTGTCGGCCCTGCACTCCGACGCGGCCCGGCGGGCCCTGGAGGCCGCCGGCGGCAAGGTCTCGGCCCGCGTCCCGGTGACGGCGGTGCGGCCCGGCGCGTCCGGAGGCCTGGAGGTCCGCGCCGACGGGCAGGTCCTGGCGGCCGACTCCGTGGTGGTGGCCGTGCCCCACAACGCGGTCGGGGCGCTGCTGCCGCCGGGCACGGTCGCGTTCCAGGACCGCCTCGACGAGTTGGGCACCTCGCCCATCGTCAACGTCCATCTGGTGTATGACCGGCCGGTCACGGACCTGGCCCTCTTCGCCGGCGTCGGCACCGACGCGCAGTTCGTGTTCGACCGCACCGAGGGCGCCGGACTCGACGACGGCCGCCAGTGCCTGGCCGTGTCGCTGTCGGCCGCCGAGGCCTACATCGGCCGCCCCGCCGCCGACCTGGTCTCGCACTTCACGGCCGAGCTGGCCCGCCTGCTCCCCGCCGCGGCCGGCGCCACCGTCACCGAGTCGATCGTCACCCGCGAGCACTCGGCCACCTTCCTGGGGGCGCCTGGCACCGACAGCCTCCGTCCCGGCGCCGAGTGCAGCCTGCCGGGCGTGTACCTGGCCGGTGCCTGGTCGGACACGGGCTGGCCGGCCACGATGGAGGGAGCGGTCCGCAGCGGCACCGGGGCCGGACGCCTGGCGGTGCGGCACGCGTCGGGATCGGCGGGCCGCCGCGCCGGCGCCTCGGATGGCTCGGCCGCTTGAGAACTTGCGCGGCGCGGGTGCGAGACGCGCCCCGCGACACCCGCTAAGGTTCAGGACATGACAGCCCCCCATGGTCACTCTGCGGGAGGAGGCTCGGCGGGACGGGCGATTCTGCTTGTAGCCGTCGCGATTGCACTGGGAGCGTTCCTGCTCGCCCGCGGTTTCGACGGATCCGACGGCACCGCCGCCGACGCCGACCCGGACAACACCGAGCAGCCTGCCCCTGCCAATGGTGAGAACGGCAACGGGGACCCGGCGGACCCCGAGACGCCGACGTCCACGACGACCACCACAACGACCACGACCGTTCCCCCGATCGTCACCCGCCCGCCGGGAGAGGTGAAGGTGGCCGTGGCCAACGGCACCGGCGACAGGGGTCGAGCCGGCCGGACGGCAGGCACTCTCAATGCGAGCGGGTATGTGACCGCGGCCAAGAACACCGAGCAGGACCGGGTCGGCGAGTCGGTCGTCTACTACCGGCCCGGTTACGGCGACGACGCCAAGGCCGTCGCCTCCGCCCTGGGGGCTCCCCCGGACCGTCTGACTTCCGCGCCGACGACCATCATGACGCTGATCCGCAACCCGGAGACGCCCCCGGACCTCGAGACGTTCCACATCTTCGTGGTCATCGGCACCGATAACGCGATCCTGGACCCCGATCCGGTCGCCAACTGAGCGCGAGCGCACGCCCCCTACAGGATCAACAATCATCCGCCGCGATGGCCGCCGGCCGAGGGGCCGGGCGGGGCGTGGCCCGAGCGGGGTTCTGCCAGCCCCGCGGTGACGAGAGAATGCCGGATATGCGAGTGCTGGCCGCGCCCGACAAGTTCCGGGGGACCGCCTCGGCCGCCGAGATAGCCGGGGCGGTCGCCGAGGCTGCCGCCGCCGTGCCGGCGTCCTGTGACACCGCGCCTATGGCCGACGGGGGCGAGGGGACCCTGGACGCGCTGGGCGGCCCCAACCGGACGTCGGTGGTGACCGGGCCGCTGGGCGAGCCCGTCGACGCGCCCTGGCGGCTCAGCCGAGGTGTCGCCGTCATCGAGATGGCGCTCGCCTCGGGTCTGGCCCTGGCGGGCGGCGCGACCGGCAACGACCCGGTCAACGCCACCACGGCCGGCACCGGCGAGCTGATCGCCGAGGCGGTCGGGGCCGGCGCCCGCCGCGTGCTGGTGGCTGTGGGCGGCTCGGCCACCACCGACGGCGGCCTCGGGGCGGTGCGGGCCCTGCCGTCGCCGGCCCGGATGTCGGGTGTGGAGATGATCGTGGCCTGCGACGTGCGCACCGCCTTCATGGACGCCGCCGCCGTCTTCGGCCCGCAGAAGGGCGCCTCGCCCGCGCAGGTCGAGCTGTTGGCGCGCCGCCTGAGGGCACTGACCGAGTTGTATGAGCGCGACTTCGGGGTCGAAGTGGCCGCGATGCCGCGAGCGGGCGCGGCCGGGGGCCTGGCGGGCGGACTGGCCGCCCGCGGCGCCGGCCTGGTCGACGGCTTCGAGGTGGTAGCCGACGAGATCGGCCTGCGGGAACGCATCTCGGACGCCGACGTGGCCGTCACCGGCGAGGGCCGCTACGACGCCACGTCCCTGGAGGGCAAGGTGGTCTCCGGAGTGGCTGAGCTGGCGGCCCAGTCGGGCACGAGGGTGCTGGCGGTGGTGGGAAGCCGCGATCCGTCGGCGCCGGCGCCCGACGGCATGGAGATAGTCGACCTGACCGGCCGGTTCGGCTCGCGGCGGGCCCTCGCCGACCCCTGCGGCTGTGTGAGGGAGGCCGTCGAGGATGTCCTCCGGGCCGGCGTCTAGCGGCGCTGCCTGCCGGTCAGGACCCAGAAGGCCAGGCCAACGAACACCACCAGGATCATCAGCAGGGTGATCAGCACGGCGAAGATGGAGACGACCCACTTCACGACGGTGACCGCTCCCACCACGGTCAGCGCGCCCAGGATGAGCTGGCCCGGCCAGGGCAGGCGGCCCAGCCTCTCCACCACTCCGCCCGGCTCCTTCTCCATCGGTGATCCCACAAGCCGATCCTATCGCCGGGCCTATACCATGGGCCCGGTCGGTTAGCCCGTCAGCGGGTCCCAGCGAAGGAGCGAGATGGCCGTCACTGTCCGAGTGCCCACCACGCTAAGAACCCTCACCGCCGGAGCGTCGGAGGTGGCCGTGGACGGCGCCACCCTCGCGGAGGTGCTCGAATCGCTGGAGTCGTCCCATCCGGGGTTCAGGGACAAGATCCTCGACGAGTCGGGCGATCTGCGCCGGTTCGTCAACGTGTTCGTCAGCGACGACGACGTTCGTTTCCTGGACGGGCTCGGCACCACCGTCGACGACGGCGCCACCGTGAGCATCGTCCCCGCCGTGGCCGGGGGAAGCACCTAGCCCAGCCCCTGCTCGATCCCGGCCTCCTGCGGGATCCGGCGCGCCATATTCCTGGCCGGCGGGTTGTCATCGCGGGGTTGCGCCGGTTGACTTGGCACTCGCGGCACGCGAGTGCCAACCCAGGCAAACCAAGAGACTGCCGGCCCCTGTGAGGGCCGTTCCGGAGGTTCACAAATGGCCAAGACGATCCAGTTCGACGAGCAGGCTCGCCGGGCTCTCGAGCGGGGCATGAACCAGCTCGCCGACGCCGTGCGGGTAACGCTGGGCCCCAAGGGCCGCAACGTCGTGCTCGACAAGAAGTGGGGCGCCCCCACGATCACCAACGACGGCGTGTCGATCGCCAAGGAGATCGAGTTGGAGGACCCCTACGAGAAGATCGGCGCCGAGCTGGTCAAGGAGGTCGCCAAGAAGACCGACGACGTCGCCGGCGACGGCACCACCACCGCCACCGTCCTGGCGTGGTCGATGGTGCGCGAGGGCCTGCGCAACGTGGCCGCGGGCGCCAACCCGATGTCGCTCAAGCGGGGCATCGAGGCCGCCGTCGACGCGGCCGTGGATTCCATCCAGGACAACAGCCACGACGTGTCCTCCGACAAGGCCCAGATCGCCAACGTGGCCGCCATCTCGGCCGCCGATCCCGAGATCGGCTCCACCATCTCCGACGCCATCGACAAGGTCGGCAAGGACGGCGTGATCACCGTCGAGGAGGGCCAGACCTTCGGACTGGAGATGGAGACCGTCGAGGGCATGCGTTTCGACAAGGGCTACATCTCCCCCTACTTCGTGACCGACCCCGAGCGCATGGAGTCGGTCCTCGACAACCCGTACCTGCTGCTGGTCGGCTCGAAGATCTCCAACGTGCGCGACCTCGTGCCCGTGCTCGAGAAGGTCATGCAGGGCGGCAAGCCGCTGCTGATCATCGCTGAGGACGTCGAGGGCGAGGCTCTGGCCACCCTGGTGGTCAACAAGATCCGCGGCACGTTCACCTCGGTGGCCGTGAAGGCCCCCGGCTTCGGCGACCGCCGCAAGGCGATGCTGCAGGACATGGCCATCCTCACCGGCGGCCAGGTCATCAGCGAGGAGGTCGGCCTCAAGCTCGACAGCGTCGGCGTCGACATGCTGGGCCAGGCCCGCAAGGTGATCGTCACCAAGGACGAGACCACCATCGTCGAGGGCGCCGGAGACAGCTCCGATGTGGCCGGACGCATCAACCAGATCAAGGGCGAGATCGAGAACACCGACTCCGACTACGACCGCGAGAAGCTCCAGGAGCGCCTGGCCAAGCTCTCCGGCGGCGTGGCCGTGCTGAAGGTGGGCGCCGCCACCGAGGTGGAGCTCAAGGAGAAGAAGCACCGCATCGAGGACGCGGTCAGCACCACCAAGGCGGCCATCGAGGAGGGTGTCGTCGCCGGCGGCGGCGTGACCCTGCTCCGGGCCGTGGACGCAGTGGACGCCGCGGCCGACGGGCTCGGCGACGCCGACGAGAGGACCGGGGCCCGCATCGTCGCCAAGGCGCTGGTCGCCCCGCTCACCCAGATCGCGGTGAACGCCGGCCTCGAGGGCGGCGTGGTGGTCGAGAGGGTCCGCAACCTGAGCGGCTCCGAGGGTCTCAACGCCGCCACCGGCGAGTACGAGGACCTGATCGCGGCCGGGATCATCGACGCGGCCAAGGTCACCCGCTCGGCCCTGCAGAACGCCGGCTCGATCGCGGGGCTGTTCCTCACCACCGAGGCGGTGATCGCCGAGGCTCCCGAGGACTCTCCCGGAGCGGGCGGCGGCATGCCCGACATGGACTTCTAGCCGCTGCTTCGCTCTCTCCAGTTGTAGAGCGGTTCCGGCACGGCAGTGTCGGGGTTGCATCGCTCGACGCGCCGGGTATAGTTGCAATCTCCTGCCATTTCGATGGCTTGGAAGTATTGCCGCCCGGCGCGTCGGCGTAACTGCCGTCGCGGCCCCGGTGGCCGCCGCTATCGCCGCCGCCTTGCCGGCCTGCACCATCCGGCTGTCATCGTGATGGCCCGGGGCGTGTTGTCGCCCGGCGCGTCGGCGTAGCTGCCTCCGCGGCTGCGGTGGCCTTGGCCGTCGCGGCTGTGTTTCCGGCCTCAGGTTCTACCCCATCGTTGGCTTGACGGTTGGACGCTCCGCCGTAGGCGCACCGTCCAGGAGCCTCAAGCGATTGCGGCTCGGCTGCGCGGCGCCGGTCCGGGCGCGGCCGCCATAGGGCCCAGCGGCCCGGCCGCGAACGGTTGGCCGACGACCGGCGGACCAGCAGCCCAAGCAACCAAGGAGCGATCCGATCACCACCCAGACCCCTTCACCAACCCAGACCCCACCCCGACGCCGTGTCTGGCTTGCGGTGGTCGTCGCGGTACTCGTGGCCGCCGGCTGCGCGAACGACGGCTCAGACACGGCAGACGGCGATGCCGCTCGGCTCGCTCCCACCACCAGCCAGCCCGAGCTGTTGCCACCGCTGGACACCGCCGCGGCGCAACCGGCCGACGCCGGGACCCAGAGCGAAGCGCACGAATCGGGCAACGACGTCGCCGAGGCCCAGTCCGTCGGGCGTCCCGGTCTGATCTGCATAGGCGACACCTGTGTCGAGATGCCCGAGGACGGCTGGCCCATCTTCCCCGACGAGGTCGAACACCCGGCCCATCCCGACCCCCATATCCATCCGGAGCGGGAACCCGAGCCCAAGCCGGAGCCCCAACCCGACCCCCATACCCATCCCGAGTCCAGACCCGATCCGGAGCCCGAGTCCAAACCTCTGCCCGAGCCGGGATCTGGGCCGGAGTCAGAGCCTCAGTCCGAGCGAGGTCCTGGGCCGGGGTCAGAGCCTCTGCCCGGGCCGGGATCTGGGCCGGGTTCTGAGCCTCTGCCCGAGCGAGGTCCAGAGCCCGGATCTGAGCTGTCTCCAGAGCCCGGTCCGGAGCCGGGGTCCGAGCCCAGCCCAGAGCCGGAGTTGAAGCCGCTGCCGCCGAGGCCCGAGGATGTGTGCCCGGAGGGCCGGACGCTGGCGTCGCACCAGCGCGAGGACTATGCGACCTGGTACTGCCAGGCGACGATCCCCGAACCGGCCGGCGACCCGATCCCGTGGCCCGAGCCCGACACCGAGCACCCGTCCTATCAGAAGTTCCGGACCAGCTGGCTGTCCCACCCGATGGACATCGAGGTCGGAATGGTGTTCTACGGACCCGAGACCGGTTTCGAGGGCATCGTGGTGGACTTCGTCTTCAGCGACGAGTTCAGGACCCCCCTCTACTACGTCCTCATCTGCTGGGGAGAGCCTCAGCACTTCGAGTACGCCGTCCAGACCTGGCCCGACGGCTTCACCAAGTTCGACATCGTGGACGGCTTCCTCCCGCCCTATCAGGAGGCTGAGGACCAGCAGTTCCGGATGCAGGTGGACAACCACATCCCGCTCGGGCCGTGCGCGGCTGAAGCCGAATGAGCCAGCGCCGCCGCGGCGGGGTCCGATGGCCGCTGGTGGCGGCGCTGATAGGGATCTGCTGCTCGCTGGTGCTGCTGCCCGACACCGCATCCTCGGAGCACACCGAGTCCCCGGGGGAGGGCTATGAGTGGGTGCCGACCCCCGGCGAGTACACCGAGCGGCAGAATCCGCTCAACGGCATCCACTACGACTGGTGGCGATGCGCCGACAGCTCGGGTTGCATCTACGGACCCGAATCCTATGTGTACGGCACCACGCGGTCTTTGGAGTGCGAGATTCCGGGCGGCGCTGGGCGGGTGGGGTTGGGGCATTGCGGGGCGTTGCTGGGCGGCAGCGCCGACATGTGCCCGGTCGGGGACTTCGGGGACTGCTACGGCGAGCACGACCAGGCCGGAGGCTGGTCCCAGGTGCTGGGGCCGCACAACCCGAGACCGGGCCAGTACGACCCCCGGCTGTGCGTCGCGGCCGACAACCAGGACGACGTGGGAGCGCTGCCCACTCCGACGCCCGGGCACTACGACTGCTGGCCGGTGCCGGGGACCTGGGACTATGAGGCGTCCTGCGGCGGCGAGGTGATGGCAGAGCGCGGCCAGGAACACTGCGGCTACTGGAGGCCGCCCACGACTCCGACGCCCACGACTCCCACACCCACGACGCCGACACCGACGCCCACGACCACCACGAAACCGACACCCACGCCCACGACCACCACGAAACCGACACCGACGGCCACAACGACCACGACTCCCACGACGCAGGAGTGCGCGCGTCGGGGGTTCGTGTGGTTCTCCGAGTACGGGGGCTGCCGACCCGAGGACTGCTCGGCGATCGGCGGCGGCTATGTCCGCAACCCTGACGACGGCTGGTGCGAGCCCGCGCCGCCGCCAGGGGACGTCCTGAACTCCTGTGTCGCCAACTTCGAGATCCTGTTCCCGCACCTCGCGGGGCGGTCGTCCTACGACGAGCCCGCCGAGCGGCGCGAGTACTGCTCGCGGAGGCGGCTGAACTATGTGCCGGTGTGGGTCACCGACCACGACGGCGACCCCGTGCGCGAGGGCACCACCGCGACGGTGACTCACCGGGTGCTGCACATCACCGGGGCAACGCCGGTGCTGAACCCGCCCTTCGACGGCTTCGACTGGAATCCCGACAACCGCTGCGACGGCGCCGACGAACGCAACGTGTATCCCAGCGTCGACTACGACTGCCTGCGGGTGTCGGTGACGGTGCGGGCCGGCTTCGCTGGCGTGAACCACTCCGGGTCGTACTTCCGGGCCAGCGGATGCGCCAACCCGGTGGGGTGGGCCCAGACCGCCGAACGGGTGTGTGACAGCGCGGCGGGCGCCTGGTACGGCACCGCCCGCGACGACGACCCCGGCGAGTGGACCGTCACCGTCGGCGACCTGGCCCGCGCCGGCACGTCGGACCATCTGGTGAGCGTCCCCTTCGTGGTGGACGTCACCGACTGGGGCGACGCCGACCGGCTGCACGTCACCGCGGTGGCGACGGACTATTGGGACGGCGCCACCAACAACAAATCGCGGGACACGCTCACCTTCGAGGTGGCCCGCCGGGAGGGGCCGCCGCCGAGCAGCGACATCATCGAGGTCAACGTCGCCGAAGTGGCTGATCTGCCCTACAGGGAGGGCGGTCGGTGGGTGGGGTGGCCGCGGTGGCGGTGGCGGCCCCACATCGAAGACGAACGATTCGTGGAGATCGCCCGCAGCGACCTGCTGGCCAACGACGCCTGCCCCGACGATCTTGACTGCACCGACCCGGCCCAGTGGCCGGTGTCGATCCCGGCACCGGAGGCGCAGCGGTGCTCGTCGTGGGCGTTCCGAGCCTCATCCCCGATGCTGGTCACGCCCCAAGGCCTGGTCGGCTGCGACGACCTGAACGACGCCTCCGAGGCCGTCGTGCAGTACTGGCCCCAGCATTGGGCCGCAGGCACCGACACCTTCACCTACGAGACCCCGGGCGGCGCAGCGGCCGTCACCGTGCGCTTCACCGACGCGCCGCCCGCGGTCCAGCAGCTCGTGGCCTCCGACGCGGGCACCGCCCTGGATGTCGCCGTGTTCGGGACCCCCAACGAATGGTTCGGACAAAAGTGCAAGTCATGGAACCGCTTCTACAACACCTGCCAATACTACGGTTACGACTACGTCTACTACGTCACCTACACCCGCGATCCGGCCGTGAGCTTCTCGGCCCGGCACTACTCGACCGCGGCGACTCTCGACGCCATCCGTGACGGCGATCCCGACGGCGACGCCGCCCGCGTGGAGATCACCGATGCCCATAACCCGCACCTTCACGGCAACGCAGCCACCGTCGCCGGCACCGCGTACAGCCATTGGCGGCTGGCCGCCACCGCTGAGGCGACCGTGCCGCGCTGCTACCTGACCTGCCACAGCTCCGAGCAGGCGTTCGCGTCGTTCGTGTCAGGCAGCACCCTCACCACCGCCACGAATCCTGCTGACGGCTCCACAACCTCTGTCAGGCGCTCCTGTGTGACCGACGCGGCCACCAGCGTCACCGACGAGATCACGTCCTCGCAGGCGTACTGGGACAGCTACCCCGGCTCGGTGGCGCGGTGGGCCGCCGCCGACGCCTCGGACCCCGGCTGCCTGCCGCAGGTCGCCGCGGGCTGCCAGGCCGCGACGCTGGCGGACTGGTCGCTGTGCTATTCGTTGTGGCCGGCCACGAGCGGCCCGCAGCAACTCGACGTCGCGTACCGGGCGTGCGACGAGCGTTTCGACGCGTTCGACCGCGACCGCGCCGACGCAGAAGCAGCGGGCCGCAGCGAGTCCGACTACTGCTCCGAGGGGACGATCACGGTGCTGCTGGGCGACTGCGTCTGGGATCCGACCGACGCCGACCGTGCGGCGCTGGCCGCCAGGGTCGGCTGGCACAGCTTCCTCGAGGCCCTGCCCGAGGGACCGCCCGGAGAGCCGTGGCCACCGCATCCGGAGGTCCCCGGCGGCGACCGCCACATCGTGATCGCCGACTCGCCGGTCTGGCCCCGGGTCGCCGCCGCCGACGATCTCGATTGGGAGGACGGCTCCGGCTGCGTGTGGTCCGCTCGTTGGCTCCAGTCGACGGTGACGCAGATGCTGCCGTGGGTGCCGGCGCACCGGGCCGCGGTCGAGGCCCACGGCGGGTTCGCCCAGTGGCTCGGCCGGTGGGACCGCCTCAGCGCCGACCAGCAGGCCGAGGCTCAGTCACTGCACGTCGACGGCGACCTCACCAGCGTCGCCTGTCCCGTCACGGCCGCCGCCGACGGCACCCAGCCCGCCGACCAGAACCTGTCCTACCAGCTGTGCCGCTGGGAGCTGCCCCGGCCCGGGCTCTGGCACTGGACCCTCGACGCCGAGTACACCGACGGCACCCGAACCGTCACCGAGACCCTCTCCGAGGACATCACCTGGTTCCGGAGCTTCGACGCCTACACGAGCCAGCGGACCCGGTGGCGCCGCGGCCGGGCTCAGGCAGCCGCGGGGTAGCGTCCAGGCATGGTCGAGTTGCATCCGATGTGCCTGGCGCTCGCGCCCCTGCTCGGGACCTGGCACGGCTCGGGCGAGGGCAGCTACCCCACCATCGACGACTTCGCCTACACCGAGGAGCTCGTCTTCGGCCACGTCGGCAAGCCCTTCCTGTCGATGGTCCAGCGCAGCCGGGACCTGTCGACGGGCGCGCCGCTGCACGCCGAGGCCGGGTACCTGCGGGCGCAGCCTGGCGGGGCCGTCGAGCTGACGGTGGCGCAGCCGTCGGGGATCGTGGAGGTGGACGTCGGCACGGTGACCCCGACCGGCGACGGCCTGGTCGTCGAGTTGGAGTCCGACCGGGTCGGCCTCACCCCGACGGCCAAGTCCGTCACCGCGGTGAGGCGCCGGCTCAGCCTGGCCGGCTCGACGCTCGTGTCGGAGCTGTGGATGGCCGCCGTCGGCGAAGCCGAACTGATCCACCACGTGCGAGCAGAACTGTCGCAGAGGCCGAGCGGATGAGGCCGACGTAGCCTTGAGACATGGCCACCAAGTCGAGGAGCCAGCAGCGGCTGGTGCGGCCCTGGAGCGGCGACGAGGCGTCCGGCAGCCGGCGAGCGGACCGCCTCGCCTCCGAGGAGCCGATGGCCATCGAGCTAGACGACGTGCGGGTGGCCACCACCATGCGCACCCCGGGCAACGACTTCGAGCTGGCCGTCGGCTTCTGCTACGCCGAGGGGCTGCTTGACGGCCACGGGGTCACCCAGGTCAAGTACTGCGCCAAGGGCTCGGCGGCGGCCACCGACTTCAACGTGGTGTCGGTGTCCACCGGCGGCAAGGCGCCGCCTCCCCGCCCCCGGCTGACCACCACCACCTCGTCGTGCGGCTTCTGCGGCACGAGCGAGATCGACGAACTGGTCGCCAAACTCGCTCCGGTGGCCGGCGAACCCGTGCGGTGGGAGGCGCTGGCCGCCGCCCCCGAACAGTTGCGGCCCACCCAGGAGCTGTTCGACGCCACCGGCGCAGTCCACGCCGCCGGTGTGGTGGCGGCCGACGGTTCGGTGTCGGTGGTCCGTGAGGACGTGGGCCGCCACAACGCGGTCGACAAGCTCATCGGACGGCTCTTCCTCGACGGCGAGCTCCCCGCCACCGGACTCGGCCTGGTGGTCAGCGGCCGGGCCAGCTTCGAGCTGGTCCACAAGGCCTGGGCCGGCGGTTTCCGGGCCCTCGTGGCGGTGAGCGCGCCCACCGCGCTGGCGGCGGCCACCGCGGAAGCGGCCGGAATGCAGCTCGCCGGCTTCGCCCGGGGCGGCGCCATGACCGTCTACGTCGACGCCTGAGCCCGAGGGCGACCCAACCCGAGTCGAGCATGATCTGGAGAATCCGGTCCGGCGGGTACATAAACATCTATCCAGATGGCCACGTTCGCCGCGGCAAGAATTGCACACAGACTTGGAGCAAGAGCCAGAGCAAGCAGGCAGACGCGAGCGATCGCAGCAAGAGCCGGCCCAAAAGGTGAATACCCGGCTACAGAGCCGGGAATTCACTAAAACTATGCGAGGTCTCAGCCATCGAGAGCAGGTCTCGGTGGTCAGCCGGTTGCGAATTTAGGAGACCAACTAGTCTCGCCTCGCTGATACCAGGCAACCGCTGTAGCGCCACCTCCACTCTCTCATGACTGGCACTCGATGCGGCGCTACCGCACTGAGTACCCTCCTCGGCCCTACAGGCCTTGGATCACCTACAACTGTACCAGAGGACTCTGCGAGCGTGTCCAATCGGCAGCATCCTGTGCCTGTGAGCCGTCAAGGGTCGTCCGCAGAGTCCGCTGGCCAGCAAGGCGGCCCGGCGAGGGCTTCGTACACTGCGGTGATGGACGAACCAGTGGGAGTGGGCGACGGGCTGGCCGTCGTGCATCTGTTCTGCGCCCGTACGCCCGACACCGACGACGCCGAGGTGCTCAGCGCGGTGAAGCGGGCCACCGAGTCCGGCGGCCAGGTGGTGACGGTTGCGGTGCTGGGCCATAAGGCGCAGCTGGGCTTCATGGGCCTGCATGCCGACGCCTGGGTGCTGCGCGACTTCCAGACAGGTCTGGTACGGGCCGGACTCGACCTCGTCGACAGCTACGTGTCGATCACAGAGCTGTCCGAGTACGCCCTAGGGCTGCCCGCCGAGATGGCCGACATGCGCCTGAACCCCAAGCTGCCCCCGCCCGGCAAGCCGGCTTGGTGCTTCTACCCCATGACCAAGCGGCGCAACGTCGGCCAGAACTGGTACGAACTGCCCTTCGACGAGCGCAAGGAGCTCATGTACGAGCACGGAGCCTCGGGACGCAAGTTCGCGGGACGCATCGTGCAGCTCGTCACCGCGTCGGCCGGGCTCGACGACTGGGAGTGGGGCGTGACCCTCTTCGGTGAGGACCTTCGCGCCCTCAAGGAGACCGTGTACACGATGCGCTACGACCGGGCCTCGGCCGCCTACGCCGAGTTCGGCCCCTTCGTGACCGGCCTGGTGGGACCGGCCGACGAGATCCTCGGCCGGACCCGCTGACACCGAGACGGTGACTCGCCGGCCGGATTTCGCCGCGCCGGTCCGTCGCTTCGGGATCGCCTGATCGATGCGGTCCGGCAGGCCGTCCAGCTGCCGTGATTCGACGGGCCGGCGGGGGTCCAGCGGCGCCGCCGATCCGGTGCTCTCACCCGGCCGGCGTTAGGGTGCCGGGGGTGGGCGAGAATGCGAACGCTCCCGAAGTGCCGGTCGAGGCATCCGGTGCAGCCCGCGAACCGGCCGGCGAGGCCGACATCCTCCGCTGGGCCGAGAGCCTGGTCGGCATAGCCCAGACCGGGCTGGGCTTCACCGAGAGCCGCTACGAGCAGGAGCGCTTCGAGGAGGTGCTGGCCGTGGCCGCCGACATCCGGGCCCACAGCGCGGTCGGGATCGACACCGGCAAGCAGGTGCAGGACTGGCTCGACGGCGTCGGCTCGGGCATAGCCGGGTATGTCACGCCGAAGATCACCGTCGGTGCCATCGTCGGCGACGACGAGGGCCGCATCCTGCTGGTGCAGCGGGCGGACTCGGGCTGGTGGCTGTATCCCACCGGCTGGTCCGACGTGGGCTACTCGCCGTCGGAGGTGGCCGTCAAGGAGGTCCGCGAGGAGACCGGGATCGACTGCGAGGTGGTCCGTCCCATCGCCATCCTCGACGGCATGCGCCTCGGCTTCCACCGGGTCCCGCTCGTGTCCATCGTGTTCCACTGCCGCAGCCTGGGCGGGGAGCTCGAAGCCCACCCGCTGGAGTGCTCAGACGTCGGCTTCTTCGCGGAGGGCGAGCTGCCCGAGCGCACCGCCCGCCCCGAGATGTGGGCCCCGCACGCCTTCAGCGCCATCCGCGGCGAGCCGGTAGAGGTGCTCTTCGATCATCCCCGCACCCCGCCCTGGCGGGGCGGCCCCTGAGCCGTAGAACGGGTTGGCGACCGACGCGATGGAACGATCGCATCCCGGGGTGCGATTGTACCGTATCACACCGGGGTGCTACGGTACAATCGCACGGCTACGGTGAGGGCATGGGACCGCACGCCTCTCTCCCCATCCTCACCGTCGGGCAACTTGGACAGGAGGTCCGCCGAGCACGCCGTGACCTCGGCCTCACGCAAGCCGACCTAGCTGGGAAGGCACACGTCTCGCGGCGCTGGCTGAGCCAGTTGGAGCGCGGGCATCTCGGTGCGGAGGTTGGGAAGATCATGAGGGTCGTCCGAGCGCTCGAGCTTGCCGTCACCTTGGAGCCGGCCCCGACAGCGGGACCATGACTCAGCCGACCGAACTGGCTGTGCTCATAGATGGCGAGCACGCGGGTCTGCTGTGCCGCAACAGGTCGGGTCGGCTCAGACTCGAATACGACCCAGACTACGAGGCTGGCACCAACTCCCCTCCCTTGTCGCTCTCGATGCCGCTCAGGGGAGGGCCATACGGCGACGCCGCTGCGAGTCGGTGGATCTCCTCGCTGCTGCCAGACCATCCCAGGGCACTGGAGCGTTGGTACACGAGGGAGGGGGTGTCGACTCCGTTCGGGCTGCTGGCAAGCCGAATTGGCTATGACTGCGCCGGGGCAGTGCAGTTCTGTCGTCCCGATCGGCTGAGCGAGTTGCTGGACCGATCAAGCGGGCTGACGCCCCTCACTGCGGAAGACATGGTCGAGCGCGTCGACGCCATGGCTGAGGATCCGGCCCAGTGGGACAGGGACGACCTCGAATCGTGCTACAGCCTGGCTGGCTTCCAAAACAAGATGGCCCTGCATCTGACGCCGACTGGATGGGCTCGGCCCCACGGCTCAGTTCCGACGACCCATGTCCTCAAGCCGCGCCACCGAGAAGGCGGACAGGCGGCGGTAGTGGAACATCTCTGCGCGGCGGCGGCGCGCCGGGTCGGCCTCGACGCAGTCGTCACCGATGTTGAGTTTCACGGGGGTCATCCCGTGACGGTCGTCCAGCGCTACGACCGCCATCGACCAAGCGGCCCATGGCGTCGCCGCCATCAGGAAGACATGTGCCAGGCCCTGGGTCTCGATGGGAGGCGCCGCCACGAATGGGACGGCGGTCCGGGCATGGCCGTCATCGGCGACTTCATGCATCGCCACTGTTTGGACTCCGACACAGATGTGCGCAAGTTCGCCGACGGCCTCCTGTGGGCGCTCATCACGGTGAATCGTGATGCTCATGCTCGCAACTACAGCCTGATGCTCTCGGGTCGAGAGGTCCGCTTGGCGCCTCTGTACGACCTCCAGTCGTCCCTGCCATATGGAGTCGAGAAACTTGGGGAGCGAGAGATGGCCATGCGCTATGGCAGCACCTACAGCATCTACAGCGCGTCGTCCAACCACAGCCTCGCCGATGTGGCAGCACGCTTGTCGCTCCCCAAGTTCTGGCTCATTGATCGCGCTGAAGAGTTGGCCGCGTCAACCGATGAAGCCATGATGGCCGAGATTGAAGAGTTGAGCACCGAGGCGCGCTGCCTCTTGGATGTCGACGATCTCGTGGAGAGATTGAAGATCCGCACCAAGGCAATCGCGAGCACAGCTGAGGCCAACCGCGCCCGCATCCAGCGACGAGCGCGTGAGCCCTCATCAGATTGAGTAACCGATCCCGACCACCGGCTCTAGGCCGAATCGCCCGCGGCTGCACGCTCGGAACGGTCCAAGTCGCGCCATTCTCGATCACAGGAGCAGAGGTCAGAGGCTTGCGCACCGCGTCGGAACCGCCTTATCCGGCGACCCGTTAGCCGCTGTCGCGCAGGAACTGCTCGACCTCGGCCACTAGCCGGTCGGGGTCGTCGTGCAGGGGAGTCCTCGGGCGGGACCGCTCCCGGCTGGCGTCCCAGGCCTTCTCGAGGCGACCGACATACTCGGCGGTCTCGTCGTCCTCGGCCACGATCCGGGTGACCTCCCGCTCGTAGGCCTCGGCCCGCTGCTCGAGGTCGAAGGTGGGAACCGGGGCCCTCATCACCGTGCACACCCGCTTCACCAGCGCCAGCGCCGCCTTGGGGGACGGCGCGGCCGGCATGTACGACGGCACCGCCGACCAGAACGAGGCGGTCGGGTACCCGGCGGTCATGAAAGCCGAGGACAGCACCCCGACGATGCCGGTGGGGCCCTCGTAGCTGGAGGGTGTGAGGTCGAGCTCGGCCCGCAGTCCGGTGTCGTCGGCCGAGCCGTACACCTCCACGTCGCGGCTGTGGGGCACCTCGGCCAGCAGTGCGCCCAGGGTCACCACCCTCCTGACCTCCAGCGAAGCGGCCAGGGCGATCAGCTGCTCGGAGAAGGTGCGCCACCGCAGCTGAGGCTCGGTGCCGATCAGCACCACCGCGTCGATGGCGGGGTCGTCCAGGCGTACCACCCGCACCTCGTTCGCGGGCCAGCTGATCTGCCGGGCCTTGCTGTCGTTCAGGCGCACCATGGGACGGCTGGACGTGAAGTCGAAGAACGGCTCGGGATCGATCTCGGCAACCTGCTCGCATCCCCAGCGGTCGGCCAGGTGGGAGGCCGCGGTGGTGGCCGCGTCGCCGGCGTCGTTCCAGCCCTCGAAGGCAGCGATCAGAGTGGGACCGTCGAGCTGGGGCTTGGGCCCCGACCACCGCACATGGGTCGGTTCAATCGGCACGTGCGCCACGATACCGCCACCCGGAGGCCCGGACGCGCCGGTGTCAAGCCAGCTCGGGGCGGTCGCGGAAGTGTTCCAGGGCCTCCGGGTTGGCCATCGCCGATGTGTTGCGGACCGGCCGCCCGCAGATCACGTCCCGCACCGCCGTCTCGGTCATCTTGCCCGACCGGGTGCGTGGAATGTCGGGCACCGCGGCGATCACCGACGGCACGTGCCTCGGGGACAGCTCCGAGCGGATGCGGGCCCGGATCCTGTCGCGCAGCTCGTCGGTCAGCTCTTGTCCGGGAGCCATCCGCACGAACAGGACGATGCGAGTATCGGCGCCCCACCTCTGGCCGACCGCGATGCTCTCGGACACCTCGGCGAGGGTGTCGACGCGCCGGTAGATCTCCGCGGTGCCGATGCGCACCCCGCCGGGGTTGAGGGTGGCGTCGGAGCGGCCCGAGATCACGAACCCTCCCGACGGGGTCCGCGACGCGAAGTCGCCGTGGTGCCAGACGCCGGCGATGCGCTCGAAGTAGGCGGCGGAGTAGCGGGCGTCGCCGGGGTCGTCCCAGAAGCGCAGCGGCGTGGACGGGAACGGGCTGCGGCACACCAGCTCGCCCTCGGCACCGGCGGCGAGGGAACGGCCGGACGAGTCCACCACGTCGATGTCCATGCCCAGTCCGGGACGCTGGATCTCGCCCCGGTGCACCGGCGCGGTCGGGTCGCCGGCCACCAGGCAGCCGCACAGGTCGGTTCCTCCCGAGATCGACGCCAGGTGCACGTCGGTCTTCACGTTGGCGTACACCCAGTCGAACCCCTCCGCCACCAGGGTCGAGCCGGTGGATGTGATGGTGCGCAGCGACGACAGGTCGTGGGTGGCCGCAGGTCGGATGCCGGCGTTGCTGCAGGCGTCGATGAACTTGGCGGAGGTGCCGAACAGCGTGATCCGGGTCTCGTCGACCAGGTCGAAGAGCCGGTCGGCGCCGGGGTGGGCGGGCGAGCCGTCGTACAGAACCGCCGCCGCGCCGCAGGCGAGCGTCGAGACCAGCCAGTTCCACATCATCCAGCCGGTGGTGGTGAAGTAGAACACCCGGTCGCCGGGCTGCACGTCGCAATGGAGCCGGTGCTCGCACAGGTGCTTCACCAGCAGGCCGCCCGCCCGGTGCACGATGCACTTGGGCGGGCCGGTGGTGCCCGAGGAGTACAGCACGTACCAGGGGTGGTCGAAGGGCAGCTCGCGGAACACGGCCGGGGTGGGACCCGCCCCGAACCCGGCGCCGTAGCCGTCGAGCCAGCCCGGCTCCACCAGCACGGTGCGGTTGAGCGACGGAAGGTTGGCGGATATGTCGCGCAGCCGCTCGGTGCAGTCGTGGCGGCGGCCGCCGTAGGGGTAGTCGGCGCAGGCGAACAGCACGGTCGGGGATATCTGGCTGAAGCGGTCCAGCACCCCGGCGGTGCCGAAGTCCGGCGACGTGGAGCTGAACACTGCGCCCAGCCCGGCCGCGGCCAGCATGACGGCGTAGGTCTCGGGGCGGTTGGGCAGCCAGGCCGCCACCCGGTCACCGGGCCCGACGCCGGCATCGATCAGCAGCTGCTGCACCCGGCCGGTCATGTCGTGCAGTTCGGCCCGGGTGACTTCGGCGGCCTCGCCGTCCTCGCCGCGGAAGATCACAGCGACGTCGTCGGACACCGGTCCGAGCAGGTTCTCGGCCACGTTCAGGCGGGCGTCGGGCATGAACCGGGTGCGCCGCAGCCGTTCGCCCGCGTCGGCGCATGCGTCCTCGCCGGGGATCTCGACCAGGCGCTCGCCCCGGTCGCCGCGGACGCCGCACCAGTCCCATACCGACGCCCAGAACTCGCCGCTGTGCTGCACCGACCAGCGGTGCAGGCTCTCGAAGTCCGGTGCGTCGACGCCGCGGCTGTCGCGCAGCCAGCCGCGGAAGCGGGCCAGGTTCGACCCCGCGGCTCGGTCAGCGGGAGGCGCCCATAGCACCGTCTCAGGATCGCCGGCGGTCACTTCGGACTGCTCACAGCGTCTGGTGCCGCACGTTCGGCGCCCGCTGGACGGGGCGGGGTCGGGGGCATGCAGCCGTCACAGCGTGTAGCGGCACAGGCTCGGCGCCCGTTGGTCGGGCCGGGGTTGGCGGGATGTAGCGGTCACAGCGTGTATCGGTACACGTTCGACTCCCGCCGCTCGAAGCCCATCCGGTCGTACAGGCGGTTGGCGGCCTTCCGGGCGGGGCGGGACGACAAGTCGGTGCTGCGGGCGCCCAGACGGCGGGCCTTCTCGATGGCCGCGGCGCTGAGCCGCTCGCCGAGCCGCCGTCCCCGCCGCGTCTCGTCGACGACCACGTCCTCGATGCGGGTGCGCAGGCCGGTGGGTATGCGAAAGGCGACCAGGGTGAGCGCGCCGACGACGCGACCGTCCTCGCGGGCCACGAACAGCGTGGTGGCCGGCGACGCCACGATCTCTTCGAGTTCGGACCGGGATGGCGGCGGATTTGAGGACGAGAGTTGGGGGATCAGCCGCTGCATGGCCTTCACTAGATCGTCGGTGACCGCCCGGCACTCGGTCACCTCGATCCCGTCGCCCGCAGTGTCGGGCGTGTCGCCAGCGGATCTCACCGCGCCGAGGGTAGACGAGCCCGGCCGGCCATCCGACGCACTGGACCGCGGCGCCCGGTGCCGTGCTCCGCCCTGGAGCGCTGCGGCCGGTCTGGGGGGCGATCCGGGCGATGCATCGGTCTCGGGGTGGGCCTCACCCGGGAACGATCCGGGCGACGGGGCCGTTGAGCGACAGCGTGTACAGCTCGCCGCGGGCGTCCTCGCCGAACGACGCCAGCGAGCCTCCGGGCACCTCCACCCCCAAGTCGCGGAACTCGACCTCGCCGGTGGAGATCTGCACCGCCCACAGGCGCGACGTGCAGTAGTCGCCGAACACGTAGGCGCCGTAGAGGTCCTCGATGGCCGACCCCCGGTAGACGAACCCGCCGGTGACGCTGCAGCCGTCGTCCTGGCCGTACTCCCACACCGGGTCGGCGTGGCCGGGCGGCTCCTCGCCCGCGTAGGAGTGCAGGCCCTCGCGCAGGCGCCAGCCGAGATTGGCTCCGAGGCCGCCGCCGTTGGCGGCCAGCAGCACCGTCACCTCCTCGTAGCTGTCCTGTCCCACGTCGGCGATCCACAGGTCGCCGGTGGCCCGGTCGAACGAGAAGCGCCACGGGTTTCGCACCCCGATCAGGAAGATCTCGGGCCGTCCCCCGACGGTCTGCCCCTCGCCGGCGACGAAGGGGTTGTCCGGCGGCACGCCGTACGGCTCGACCCCGCCAGGCGTCGGCTGTATCCGCAGGACCGCCCCGAGCCAGGTGGTGGGATCCTGGCCGGCGTCGAGCGGGTCGCCCCCGGAGCCGCCGTCTCCGAAGCCGACGTACAGCAGCCCGTCGGGGCCGATGGCCAGGTCCCCGCCGTTGTGGTTCCTGAACGGCTGCGACTGGGTCAGGATCGTCCGCCGCCGGCCGCTGAGGCCGGTTCCCTCCCGCTCGAAGGCGTCGACGCGTGTGTGGCCCTCAAGGTCGGTGAAGTTCGCGAACAGCCAGCGGTCGGTGACCGCGATGCCGAGCAGGCCCTGCTCGCCGGCGGCCACGGTCTCGGCGGTGATGTCCAGGATGGTCTCCGCCACCTGGCCCCGCTCCATGTCGACCCGCAGGACGAGGCCGGCCCGTTCCGCCACCCAGAGGAAGTCGTCGCCGGTGGCTGCCGCCATGTCGATGGGCTCGTCGAGGTCGAGGACCACTCGGGCGTGAACGTCGGCCGCGAACATGTTGCCGTCGGGCCGGCGGACGGCCTGCTCCTGCCCCGGATCCGACGACTCCGGTACCGGGCCGGGCGCTGCGGGCGCCGCTGGCTCGCGCCCATCGGGGGCGGGCGAATCGGGGGCGGGAGACCCAGGCGCGGCCTCGCCCGCTGTCGACTCCGCCGAACCGGTCCGGGGCTCGTCGTCGAGGTCCGACTGCTGCGGATCCGCTGTCCCGGTGTCGTCTGCAGGCGGACTCGGGGCTGCGGTCGGGGCCGCCGTCACCGACGGCACGGTGGGTCTCGGGACCAGCAACTCGTCGTCGGCGGCGCACGCGCCCGCGGCTGCGATGACTGCCACCATCGCTGGGCCCAGCCACCGGCGACAGAGCCGATCGGGGGGCATGCGTCTCATGTCCTGTCGCCTTCAGCCGATCGGGCGGATCAGGCCCTCCTGCACCACCGACGCCACCAGGCGGCCGTCGCGGGTGAACACCCGGCCGGTGGCCAGGCCCCTCCCGCCGCTCGCCGCCGGAGTGTGCTGGTCGTACAGCAGCCACTCGTCGGCCCGGAACGGACCGTGGAACCACATGGCGTGGTCGAGGCTGGCCATCATGATGCCCGGATGGGCGGCGCTGGTTCCGTGGGGGGCCAGCGCGGTGTCGAGAAGGGTCAGGTCGCTGGCGTAGGTGAGCAGGCAGGTGTGCAGCACCGGGTCGTCGCCGAGGGTGCCGTTGGCTCGCATCCACACTCTCTGGGTGGGGGGCAGCGGGCCGCTGCGATCGAGCGGGCTGGTGGTCACATACCTGACGTCGAGCGCCATCATGCGGTCGGGCTGGACCCGGTCGGGGTTGGCGGCCCTGATGCGCTCGGTGCGGGACGGCAGCGTCTCGGGGTCGGGCACCTCCGGCATCGGCTCCAGGTGCTCGTAGCCGTCCTCGGCCCCATGGAACGACGCGGCGAGCTGGAAGATGGCCCTGCCGTGCTGGATGGCCACCACACGCCGGGTGGTGAACGACCGGCCGTCCCGGATGCGGTCCACGTCGTACAGCACCGGCGCCTTCGGGTCGCCGGCCCGCAGGAAGTAGGCGTGCAGCGAGTGCACCGAGCCCCGCTCCACGGTGCGGGCCGCGGCCACCAGCGCCTGCCCGGCCACCTGCCCGCCGAAGATCCGCTGCCGGTCGTCGTCGGGCGAGCGGCCCCGGAAGATGTTGACCTCGATGGCCTCCAGGTCGAGCAGGGCCACCACGTTGTCGAGCGCGGTCTGCATCGGCCCATCATGCCCCGCGAAGGCAGCCGGCGGGCGCCCCGGCGGCGGCCGACTGCAATAGTCTGCGATCCAGTGAGCGCTTCGCCGATCTCCACCCTGCAGCGGCTGAGGGCCGATCACGGGCTCAAGGCGCTGCGCTACTGCGGCGTGTCGGTGGTGAACGTGACCGTCGGCGTCAGCGTGCTGTCGATCTGTCACGGGGTGCTGGGCTGGCCGGCGGTCGGCGCCAACCTCGCGGCCTGGATGGTCAGCACCGTGCCCGCCTACCTGCTCAGCCGGGCCTGGGTTTGGCGGCGCAGCGGGCCCCACCGGCTGGGAGGCGAAGTGCTCACGTTCTGGATCATGGCGCTGATAGGACTGGCACTGTCGTCGCTTGCCGTGCGGGCGGTGGAGGAGTTCACCTCCGAGACCGTCTTCGTGGTGCTCGGGAACCTCTGCGCCTACGGGGTGGTGTGGGTGGCCAAGTACGTCTTCCTCGATCGAGTCATGTGGCGGCAAGCCACGAAGGGATGAGCCGGGGGACGGCGCTGGGCCTGCTGTGTGGCACGCGGATCGAGCGGTGATGGAGGACCGGCTGCGCCGCGCTGCTGAGGCGGCCCGGGGCTTCATGCCCCCGGACGAGGGCCTGGCGCTGTACGAGGCCGCGGCCTCAGTCGAAGTGGACGGCCCGCTGCTGGAGGTGGGCAGCTACTGCGGCAAGTCGGCGGTGTACCTGGGCGCGGCCGCGCAGCGAACGGGGAGGGTCCTGTTCTGCGTCGACCACCACCGCGGCTCCGAGGAGAACCAGCCCGGCTGGGAGCACCACGACCCGGAGGTGGTGGACGCCCAGTCGGGTGTGATCGACACGCTGCCGTTCTTCCGGCGCACCATCGGTGACGCCGGCCTCGAGGACACGGTTGTGGCCGTGGTCGGCGACTCGCCCAAAGTGGCGTCGCTGTGGGCTACGCCGCTGGCGTTGGTGTTCATAGACGGCGGTCACGGTGCCGGGCCTGCTCACCGGGACTATGAGGGCTGGTCGCCCCATGTGGCGCCGGGCGGTCTTCTGGCCATCCACGATGTGTTCGAGGATCCTGCCGACGGTGGACGCCCGCCCTACGAGATCTGGTGCCGTGCGCTGGCGGGCGGATGCTTCAAGGAGCAGGCCGTAGCCGGCTCGTTGCGGGTCCTGCAGCGCACCGCACCCGATCCGGCCTGATGAGTGCGCGGCGCGACATCCTCGGACCTCGCCGATCGCGCCGCAATAAAGTGCCCGCGATGAGGCCGAGAGGCCGAGCGGGCAGGCGCGCCATCCTTGCTGGGCTGGCCATGCTGGCAGCCGGATGCAGCGGTGCGGGCTCACCCCCGTCCGACCCACCGCTGGCGGATGCAGCCGCACCGACGCCGGAGACGACTGCTCCCACGCCGGACCGTTCCACCACGACCTCCGCGTTGTCCACTACTTCGACGACGACTGCGGCGACGACTTCAACCGTGCCGCAGGAGCCGCCCGCAACGACAGCCGCGCCTAGCGAGAGCCTTCCGGACGAAGCACCCGCCGAGCCCATCGATCGGGACGACCTCGAGCGTCTCACCATCGAGATGGACGGCGATTCTTTGCGGCTCGAGGGAGGCCGGGTCACCGTGACCTACGGCGGTCTGTCGACCAGCATCTTCACTCTGCAGGACCGGGTGGCTCGGGGGGACCTCGACGGCGACGGCGACGAGGATGTGGCCGCCCACATCGTCGAGCGCTCGGCGGGGACGGGGACCTTCCACTACGTGGTCCCGGTTATCGACGAAGCGGGCACGGCGGTGGCTCGGTCGCCGATCCTGGTCGGCGACCGCATAGGCATGGACGACATCTGGGTGCAGGACAGGTTGATCGGAGTGTCGCTGTTCGATCGGGGCCCGGACGAGCCCTTCACGGTCATCTCCAGACACACGGTGCTGGAGATCGACGTGTCGGATGAGACGCCGGTCGTCGCGGTCGTCGGCACCGGGCCCATCGAAGACATGCCCCTGCCCGGCCCCGAGCGTCCCGCGATCGACGTCAGGTTCGATCCGGGGGAGGTGAGCAGCACCGAGAACGGGTCGATCGACTTCCGGGAACGGCAGACCTACACGGTGCGGGCATCAGAGGGTCAGCCGTTCACCGCCAGGCTCGACGCGCCGCTGGGCGTGTGGCTCGATGTCCGTCTCGACGATGTCGCGGTGACCTCAGCCTCGCAGCGGTCACAGCTGGTGACGGCGGAGTTGCCCACGAGCGGTCCGTGGCAGGCGACCGTGGTCTCCTCGCATGCGGGACAGGTCGATTACGGGCTGACCATCGAGGTGCTTCCGGTGGTCGAGGCCAGCCCGCCGCCGACCACGACTGTGGCGAGAGTGCGCCCGCCGAGGCCGGTCACGCCCGACGACGAGGGGGCTGTCGTGTACCTGACCTTCGACGACGGCCCGCACGCGGAGTACACGCCGCAGATCCTCGACATACTGGCCCGCCACGGCGCCAGAGCCACGTTCTTCGTGGTGGGCCGGCTGGCGCGGGCCTACCCCGATCTCATCCAGCGCATCGCGGCGGAGGGTCACACGCTCGCCAACCACACCTGGCGCCACGAGGATCTCGCGACGTTGTCCCGGTCGGCGTTCGACGAGACGGTCGGTCGAACCGAAGCGATCCTGGGGGATCTCGCCACGCCGTGTCTGCGGCCTCCGTACGGGTCGGTCGGCGCCAACACCAGGGAGTGGGCCGCCGCCCACGGACTGTCGATCCTGACCTGGGACGGCAGCCCGGAGGACTGGCTCCGCCCGCCGGCGACGGAGATCGCCGACTACCTCGTGCAGTGGGCCCCGTCCGGAGCAGTCATCCTGCTGCACGACGGCGGCGGCGATCGCTCCAACACGGTCCAGGGACTGGAGATGGCTCTGGAGCGGCTGGCCGACCAGGGCCTGCGCTACGAACCCGTTTGCCGCTGACGCCTAGACCGCCCACCGGCTTGGGTTCTCGGGCGCAGGACGCGATTCGCTAGGCTCCGGGGCGCCGACAGGCAGCGAAGCCGGTGAGAACCCGGCACTGTCCCGCAGCGGTGATGCTCGGCGGCTCCGGCCGGCGAGACAAGTCCGATCGCCTGGCTGCCGGCATGACGATCCGACCCCTCGAGGTAAGGGGAGGCTCGTGCGGTGGCACTCCCGCTGCTCGGCCCCGAACTCGAGCAAGAAGGGAGAACCAGATGACCACCACCGCAACCCGGCGAGCCCCCCTGCGGGCCAGGCTCCTGCTGACCCTGCTCGCCCTGACCCTGTTGGCGGCCGCGTGCAGCGGCACCCCCGACGACCGGCAGTACACAGGACAACGGATCGTGTCGATCTCCCCGACCGCGACCGAGATGGTGTTCGCCATCGGCGCGGGCGACCGGGTCGTGGCCGTGGACCAGCTCTCGTACTACCCCGCGGAGGCCCCGGTGACCGGCCTCGACGGCTGGAACCCCAACATCGAGGCCATCGCCTCATACGACCCCGACCTGGTGTTGATGCATACCAGCGGCGAGGTCGGTTCCAGCCTCGAGGCGCTCGGCATCGAGGTGTGGGCCCACGACGCCCCCGTCGCGTTCGACGACGTATACGTCCAGATCGAGCGACTCGGCGCGGTCACCGGCCAGGATGCTGAGGCCGCCGCGCTCGTGGCGGACATGCAGGCCCGGATCGACCAGCTGATCGCGGCCGCTCCCGACGCAACGGGGCTCAGCTACTACCACGAGCTCGACAACACGCTCTACACCGTCACCAGCGGCACCTTCATCGGTCAGGTCTACAGCATGTTCGGCCTCACCAACGTGGCCGATCCCGCCGACGCCGACGGCAGCGCCTGGGGTTACCCGCAGCTCAGCGACGAGTACCTGGTGGACGCCGATCCCGACATCGTCCTCCTGGCCGACACCCTGTGCTGCGGCCAGGACGCGCAGACTGTCGCCGCGAGGCCCGGATGGGACCAGCTCACCGCAGTGCAGGCCGGCCGGATCGTGGAGCTCGACGACGACATCGCGTCGCGCTGGGGTCCCCGCCTCGTGGATTTCATCGCGGCCATCTCCGGCGTGCTGGTGTCCGTCGGCGCCGGAAGCTGAGAGGCCGAGCGGGCCGGGTCGTGACCGAGCGCGAGGCTCCCGGCGGCGTCGAGACGGCCCTGCGGGCTGCGGGGTTGCGGCCGGCGTCGCTGGTCGCGGGCCTGGCCGCGGTCGTGGTGGCGGTAACTGCCGGGTTGACCATCGGTCCGGTCGACCTAGCGGCCCACCGGGTGGCGGCCCAGCTGCTCGACGGGCTTCCCGGGGTATCGCTCGACTCCGGGCTGAGCGACGCCCATGCGGCCATCGTGGAGCAGATCCGGCTGCCCCGGGTGGTGCTGGGGCTGCTGGTGGGGGCCACCCTGTCCATGAGCGGTGCCGCCTACCAGGGCGCGTTCCGCAATCCTTTGGCCGACCCCTACCTGCTGGGCATCGCGGCCGGCGCAGGGCTCGGGGCCACCATCGCCATCACCGGCAACCTCGGCGACGGCGCCGGCCCGTTCGACCCGGTGCCGCTGGCCGCCTTCGCGGGAGCGCTCGTCTCGGTGGCGGTGTCGTACGCCGCCGGCCATCTCGGGGGCCGCTCCACCGCCTCGCTGATCCTGGCCGGCATCGCGGTGGCCAGCTTCCTGACCGCCTGCCAGACGTACGTGCTGCAGGCCAACAGCGACGCCTTCCGCCAGATCTTCGCCTGGATCCTGGGCCGCATCGCCACCTCGGGATGGTCGGAGCCGGCGCTGATGCTGCCCTACTTCGTGGTGACCGCGGCGGTGGTGCTGCGCTATCGCCGTGCCCTCGACGTGCTCGCGGTGGGCGACGAGGAGGCCGCCGCGCTCGGGCTGGAGCCGCGGCGGGTGCGGATGATCGTGGTGCTGGCCGCCTCGCTGGGCGCGGCCGCGGCCGTGTCGGTGAGCGGGCTCATCGGCTTCGTCGGGATCATCGTGCCCCACACGGTGAGGCTCGCGTTCGGCTCCAGCAACCGGGCGGTGCTGCCGCTGTCGGTGCTGTTCGGCGGTGCCTTCATGGTGCTGGCAGATCTGGCCGCCCGCACCGCGCTGGCGCCGGCGGAGCTGCCCATCGGCGTGGTGACCGCGTTCCTGGGCGCACCGTTCTTCGTGCTGGTGCTGAGGACCAGCCGCCGGGAGATCTGGTGACCGCGGCGGTGAGGGTGCGGGCGCTGGACGTCACCCTCGACGGCACCCATGTGCTGCGCGGCGTCGACCTGGCCGCGGCGGCGGGGGAGTGGGTGAACGTCATCGGACCGAACGGCGCGGGCAAGACCACGCTCCTTCGGGCGCTGCTCGGCCTGGTGCCCTTCGACGGCGAGATCGAGATCGACGGGCTCAGAGGCCGTACGGACAAGCATCGCCGGGCGGCCCGGGCCCGCAAGCTGGCCTACGTCCCGCAGACGCCGGTGATCCCTCCCGGGATGCTGGTGGCCGACTACGTGCTGCTCGGCCGCACCCCCCATCGGGGTGTGTTCGCGGCCGAGACCGCCAACGACCGCAGGATCGCGGTCGAGATCCTCGAGCGACTCGACCTGGGCGGCTTCTGGGAGCGAACGGTGCAGTCGCTGTCGGGCGGCGAGCGCCAGCGGGCCGTCCTGGCCCGAGCCCTGGCCCAGCAGGCCGATGTGCTGCTGCTCGACGAGCCCACCACCGCCCTCGACCTCGGCCATCAGCAGGATGTGCTCGAGTTGGTGGAGGCGCTGCGCCGCGAACGGAGGCTGACCGTGATCGCGACGCTGCACGACCTCACCCTCGCGGCCCGCTACGGCGACCGCATCGCCATACTTGCTCACGGGAGGGTGGCCGAGACCGGTCCGCCCACGGAGGTGCTCACCGTGCAGAGCATTGCTGCCCACTTCGGAGCGACGGTGCGCATCGTCGACGACCCCGAGGGCCCCGTCATCGTGCCCACCGCAATCGCCAAGAATGGAGACCAGCCATGACCACGGCCGACGCCCCGCTGACGGAAGATCCCCGCCCCGGCGGGATGCGCACCGCCAAGAGCCTGGTGGTGGTCAACACCGGCGAGGGCAAGGGGAAGTCGTCGGCCGCGTTCGGCACGGCCATGCGGGCCAGGGCCCGCGGCTGGCCGGTGGCGGTGGTGCAGTTCCTGAAGTCCGACGACTGGGTGACCGGCGAGCAGCTGATGGCCGAGCCTCTCGGCATCGACTTCTGGTCGCTGGGCGAGGGCTTCACCTGGGACAGCGACGACCTGACCCGCGACACCGCCGTCGCCCGCGAGGCCTGGCGCCACGGCAAGGCGCTGGTGGATGCGGGCCGGCACCGGCTGGTGGTGTTCGACGAGATCACCTACCCCCTCAACTGGGGCTGGATCGACGCCGCGGAGGTGGAGGCCGCGTTCCGCAACCGGCCCGAGCAGGTGTCGCTGGTGCTGACCGGCCGTGACGCGCCCGCCTGGATGATCGAGCTGGGCGACACCGTCACCGAGATGGTCAAGACCAAGCACGCCTACGACGACGGGATCCTGGCCAAGAAGGGCATCGACTTCTGAAGCCGGTCCGCGACGGGAGGCTGGGCCGGTGACGCTGACTGTCCTCACAGGAGGGGTTCGCTCTGGCAAGTCGGCCGCGGCCGCGGCGGCGGGTGCCGCGGTCGTCTTCTTGGCCACCGCGGAGCCGGGCGACGACGACATGGCCGGCCGCATCGAGCGTCACCGGGCCGAGCGCCCCGCGGGCTGGACGACGGGTCCTCGCTGGGACCTCCCGTAGCCGCGGGACTGGTCGCCGCGGCGGCAGGGGCAGCTCTAGTGGGTCTGGTCGCCAGGCGAGCCTTCGGGGGAGCCACCGGCGACGTGCTCGGCGCGACCGAACAGGTCGGCGAGATGGCTGTCCTGGTGTCAGCCGCCAGCCTGGTGGCGACCTACGGCTGGTCCTGGTGACACCGGCCTGATCTCCCAGGCGTTCAGGGCCGGGGGCTGTGGACCCGGCCGAAGGTGTAGGCGTCGGGCCAGCCCCGACCGGCGAGGCTCTGCTCCTGGCGGGCGATGATGCCGGGCAGGTCCTCAGGCTGCCAGCCGTCGATCAGGTTCTCGCCCGGCAGGTCGAACACCGGCTGCTGAAGTTCGGTGAGCAGTTGCAGGCTGAAGGCGATGCGTCCGGTCAGCAGGTGCGGGTCGCCGGTGCAGAGGGCCACCGCGGCCTCGGCCATCGTCTCCATCGGCTCGAACATCACGCCTTCCACCCAGCCGGCGGCGACCAGCGACGGTGTGGCGATGGCCCCCTGCGGCGCCAGGGCGTTGACCGCCACGGGTTGGCCCTCGCACTCGCTGGCCATCGCCACCGTCAGCCGGTTCAGGGCGGCCTTGGTCGCGCCGTACATCGCTCCCGCCTTCGAAGGCTTGTTGGTCGGGAACGGCGGACCCGGCGGGAGCTCGGCCGAGAACGTGGTGATGTTCAGGATCGCCCCGCGGCCACGCTCGCGCATCCCGCCGATCACCTCAGCGGCCAGCAGCCACGGTGCCCACAGGTTCACCTGCAATGCCCGCTCGAGGCGCTCGGCCGGCACCGATTCGAACGACCCGTAGCCGCCGACGGCCGCGTTGTTGACCAGGATGTCGATGGGGCCGAGCGCGGCCTCGGTTCGCTCCACCAGTTTCGTGCGGGCACCGTGGGGATCGCTGAGATCCGACGGTAGCACCAGGCACCGGCCGCCGATCTCGCGGATGCGGGCCTGGGTCGCCTCGAGACCGTCGACGCTGCGGGCCGTGATCGCCACCCGGGCCCCCTCGGCGGCAAGGCGCAGCGCGATCGCGGTGCCGGTGCCTCCCTTGCTCGCGCCGGTGACGAGCGCCACCCGCCCCTCGCACTTCCGCTGAGACATCAGGCCTCCTTGAGAGTGACGAAACGCACCCCTGGGATCGACTAACTCTTACCCTCTGCCCGTTAGCCTCGCCGCAACGGGTTCAGACGCCTAGGAGGCAGCCATGCGAAGCCACGAGATCGACTACCAGATCCACGGCGATGATCTCCAGTTCGTGGAGATCGAGCTGGATCCCGGAGAGGTCGTCATCGCCGAGGCCGGCGCCATGATGTACATGGAGCAGGGCATCACTTTCGAGGCCAAGATGGGCGACGGTTCCGATCCCGACCAGGGCGGCTGGGGCAAGCTCAAGTCGGCGGCCAAGCGGGGGCTCACCGGCGAGGGCCTGTTCATGACCCACTTCATGAATTCCGCGCCCCAGGGCAAGCAGCGGGTGGCCATGGCCGCCCCCTATCCCGGCAAGATCCTGCCCATCAATCTGGCCGCGGCCGGCGGGCAGCTCGTGGCCCAGAAGGACGCGTTCTTGTGCGCGGCGTCGGGGACCAAGCTCGACATCGTCTTCAACCGCAAGTTCGGCACCGGCCTCTTCGGGGGGGAGGGCTTCATCCTGCAGTCCATCTCCGGCGACGGCCTGGCCTTCATGCACGCCGGCGGCACCATCGTCGAGAAGCAACTCCAGGGCGAGACGATGAGGGTGGACACGGGCTGCATCGTGGCCTTCCAGCCGCAGATCCAGTACTCCATCGAGCGGGCCGGCAACCTCAAGTCGATGGTGTTCGGCGGTGAGGGCCTGTTCCTGGCCACCCTCACCGGCGTGGGCCGGGTGTGGCTCCAGTCGATGCCGTTCAACCGGCTCGCCGACCGGGTGATCGCCAACCTGAAGCCGGGCGGATCCCAGGGCGAGGGCTCGGTCATCGGCGGCCTCTCCAGCGTGTTCGAGCGCCGCTAGCAGGCGGCGCCGGGCCCTTCGCCGGCGGCCGGCAGGGGTCAGGCGATCGGGACGCTGAAGGAGCCGAGCGAGCCGAAGTCGAAGTGGAAGTCGTCGCCCGGCGCCACCGCCATCGGACGGGTGAACGAGCCTGACAGGATCACCTGCCCGGCCCGGAGCGATCGGCCCTGCTCGGCGTAGCGGCGGGCCAGCCACACGATGCCGTTGGCCGGGTGGTCGAGCACTCCCGCGGCCAGCCCGGTCTCCTCGACGACACCGTTGCGGTAGGCGATGGCGCCCACCCAGCGCAGGTCCAGATCGCGGGGGCCGACCGGGAGGCCGCCGGTGACGATCCCCGCGTCGGCCGCGTTGTCGGCGACGGTGTCCACCACGGTGCGTGTGCGGCCGGTGGCGGGGTCGGTGCGGGGAGTGCGGGAGGCGATCAGCTCCACCGCCGCGGTGACGTGGTCGGTGGCGTCGAGCACGTCATCGATGCTGAGGCCGGTGCCGGACAGGTCGTCGGCCAGGACGAAGGCCAGCTCCACCTCCAGGCGAAGGTCGCAGAAGTCGGCGGCCGTGATGGGCTCTCCGGGGGCGAACACCATGGCGTCGGTCAGGAAGCCCGAGTCGGGGGTGTCGATGCTCATGGCGTGCTGCATGGCCCGGCTGGTGAGCCCGATCTTGTGGCCGACCACCCGCTCGCCCCGCCCCAGCCGGATGTCCAGCCAGGCGGCCTGCACCCGGTAGGCCTCGTCGATGGTCATGTGCGGGTGGACGCCGGTCGTCTGGCGGACCTGCCTCCGCTCGCGCTCGGCGGTGTCCAGCAGCCCGGCCTCAGCCCGGATCTCGTCGTCGCTGAGTCCGGGGGCGTCGAGTTCCGCGCCGCCGGTCATCGGGCGCTGCCGGGATCGCGCCGGCTGTTCACGGGATGAGCAGGATCTTGCCGGCCAAGCCTCTGCTCTGCAGGAGCCGGTGGGCCTCGGCCGCTTCGGCCAGCGGCAGCCTCGCCGCGATCCGCACGTCGAGTTGGCCCGCAGCGATCCAGCCGAACACCTCGGCGGTCCGGGCGTCGAGTGCCTCGCGGGTGGCGATGAAGTCCCACAGCTTGGGCCGGGTCAGCCACAGCGACTTGCCCATGAGATGCAGCGGCGCCTTCGGTTCCACCGCTCCCGAGGCGTTGCCGAAGGTGACCATCGCGCCCCGAGTCCGCAGCAACTCCAGGCTGGCGTCGTACACCGCGGCGCCCACCCCGTCGTAGACCACATCGATGGCCTCGGGACCGACCGCGGCCTCCACCCCGGCCACGAGGTCGGTGGTGGTGTAGTTGACGACGTGGTCGGCGCCCGCGGCCCGGGCCAGCTCCGCCTTGGCGTCGGATCCGACGGTGGCCACCACCTCAGCTCCCCGCAGCTTGGCCATCTGCACGATCAGGCGCCCCGTGCCACCGGCGCCGGCGTGGACCAGGCACCGGTCGCCGGGACCGATCCGGGGGCAGTCGCTTATCAGGTAGTGGGCGGTCAGGCCCTGCACCCCGATGGCGGCGGCCACGTCGAGGTCGACGCCGTCGGGCACCTTGTAGGCCACTGCGGCGTTCACGGCGGCCCGCTCGGCGTAGGAGCCTGTCGATCCGGCCCACGCCACCCGGTCGCCGACCGCGAAGCTGTCCACCCCGTCGCCGACCTCCAGCACGGTCCCGGACCCCTCCTGGCCCAGCACCAGCGGAAGCGGCATGTCGTACAGGCCGGAGCGGTGGTAGGTGTCGATGAAGTTCACCCCGGCCGCGGCCACCGCCACCGTGATCTGGCCGTCGCCGGGCGCCGGGTCGGGCCGCTGCACCAGCTGCATCACCTCGGGCCCGCCGGTCTCAGCGATCTGAACAGCCGCACTCGTTCCGCGGTTCGTAGTGGTCATCGTCCTGCCTCCTGCTGTGAACCCGACCCGAGGCTAGGGGATCCGAATCCGGGCAAGCGCGGCGGGTCGAGTCCGGCGATGCTCAGATCGTGGGCTCGGGCGTGCTGTTGATCCTTAGGCGGCCGGCAATGGCTTCAGCAGGTCGGTGTCAATCAGGCCCTGGAAGTGCGTCGTGACGCTGGCGGCTAGGGCTGGGTCGCGGGTCAGAAGGCCCAGTTCGATGTTGCGATCCAGGGCGGCGGCGGTGAGGTTGGCCGATGTGATGAAGACGGCTTCGTCGTCCACGACGACTGCTTTGGCGTGGAGTACGCCTGCTGGACCGTCGGGTTCGAGGGAGCGGGGGTCATAGAACACGGCCGGTCTGGACGTGCCGGGCCAGTCTGTTCCCCAGAAGCGGTCCGCGAATCGACGCACGAGCTGGTCTGGGGCGGTGGTGTCGCCTCTGGCTCGCTGGATGTTCAGCATCAGGACAGCCCGCAGGCCGGGGATCTCGTCCATGCGCTGAGCCAGGTCTGCGAACGCTCGGGGGCCGTCGAAGTACACGTAGGTGCTCATCCACACCGACTGTGTGGCGGTGCGCACGAGTTCCTCGTACACGCGGCGGGTGTCGCGGGCGTGGAGGCCGGGCACCTCCGGGCCCGACCACACCAGGTCGAGGTCCGGGACTCCGCCGGCTGCTCGATCCAGGGAGCGGACCCACGCCGAGACGGCACGGCCCGCGATTCCGATCTGCGCCAGTTCGGTCAGGTCGGCGACGAGTTCGTCGGTCCCGTCCTGCATCCCCAATACCGATCGCAGGGCCATCGTTGAGGGGGCGTCCGGCAGCATCCCGGTCTCGTAGGCGTCGGCGAGACGCTTGCGCAGGTGGGCGGGGAGTGCCGCGACTCGGCTGCCTGGGGCCATCACGGCTTCATGCGGTCACACGCTCACGGCGCAGGGAAGAAGGCGGCCTCGGGAACGCCGAGCACCGGCACGACCAGCGCCCGGTCGAGGTAGTCGTTGCGCATCTCGCAGGAGGTCTCCGCGATCAGGGCGCAGCCGTGGCAGGCGGCGCCGTGCAGGAAGCGCTGCTCCATGCCGTCGCCGGCTGCGTGCTGGGCACAGATCGGGTCGTTGGAGCACAGCAGGGCCATCTCCAGAGCGTTGGAGAGATGGTCCTCGATGTGGCGGGCCTGCTGCACCAGCCCGCCGAGAGTGCCTTCGGCGTCGGGGGTGCCGGTGTAGAGCAGCAGGCCGTGCTGTCCGTCCTCGACGTAGACGCGTTCGCGGATGGAGCTCGCCGGGTAGCCGCAGCGCATGGACATCGACTGGATCAGCAGGTGCGCCAAGGTGTGCAACAGGATGTACGGCCCGCCCGGGAACGGACGCTGCCTGCGCCGGTCCTGCTGCCAGGCATTGTGCTGCGCGAGGAGTCGGTCGAGGCGCTGAACCACTGGTGCGTGCTTGAGCCATGCCCGGACCGCGGCTTGACGGAGATGCACGAACACGCCCTCGCCCCGGTTCTCCACCGCAGGGAACCAGCGCGGCTCGACCGCGATCTCGGCCCGCTCCACGTCGGTGTCGTACTCGCCGTGGATGTTGCGCATGGCAGCCTCAAGGCGGGTGAAGCCGACAAGCGCCTGGACCTCGCGCAGCCGATGAAGCTGCACCACGGACTCGACGCCGTTGCTCAGATGGGACTCGGGGTGCCGCCAGGCAGAATCGGGAAGGCGGCGGGCGTGGAAGTCAGGATCGACGGGCACGTCGTCGCCATAGCCCTCGGGCGCGGCCAGCAGAGCTTCGAGTTCAGCGACCTTCACGGGCCGGTCGCCGGTACCGCCGCTCTTCAGTTTCGCTATCGCCTCCAGGACCTCGCCGTCGGAGAAAGCGCTCAGCCTGTCGGTGACCTTCGGCTTCTTCTTGATGAACCGCAGGCCATCAGGATCGTCCACGATCTGCAGGTCGTCCCACAGGTCGCGCACGGCCTCCTCGACGGCCGAGCCGCGATCGGGCAGCGACAGCGCGCTCACGACCTGCGCGAAGTAGGCGTTGGACGCGGTGCGTATGAGCAGCCGGCTCGGCTGGTTGCACTCCTCGTCGGTGTCGAGGCCGAGCCATGGCCGCCTGCCGCGACAGTTGCCGAGGGGCCGGTGCTCGAACTCCGTCGCCTCGTACAGGCGCCGGGACTTCCCACACTCGCACCGCACCACCAACTCGGCCAGGTCGCCGGTGGTGCCGCGCTCGTCGAGCCACAGCTGGCGGCCACAGCGCTCGCCGCCGCCGTGCGCGAACCCCGACCAGTCGAGGTCGTCCACATGGCCCCGCGGACAGGCGCGCACGAACCGGGTCGGGACCACTGCCCGGCTGTCGAAGCGGCGCCTGTCATCCAGCGCCCGGCGGTGCACGAGGCGCCGGGAGCGCCGGCGTTCGGGGTCGCCGTCGTCGTCCTGGACCACGAACCACTCCGGGAAGCTCCATGCGCCGATGCCCCGGCCCGGCGACCAGGGATCGGGAGGCTCCGGCGGCGGCGCGTACATTCGGGGAGACGGAATGCCGGTGATGGCCCCCAGCAGACCGGCGAGCCGCTCGTCCACGATCTCTTCGAGGTCGCCGGTGTGGGGCCAGGTCTCGAGCCCGGCGACTATGGCGGCGTGCTCGGGCAGGTCCAGGAGGGCGCCAGGCCCGTAGGTGGTGATCACCTGGCTCTGGCGGAGCTGCCCGTGGCCTCGGCTCACCGCCCGCCCCCACATCCGGCGATGCGGCGTCCTCGTGGCCCGGCCGGACCGCGCGTCTGGTCGTCGCGTCGGCATCCGAGACCACGGCCTGCCGTGGCTGTCGGGAGGAGATCTCCCCGGCCCATCACTCGTCGCCGACCTTGCGAGACGCCGAAAGGGGCTTGATGTAGAGGTCCACTTCGGGCTCCACGTCGCGCAGCGAGCGGTTGGCCCGGAACTTGCGCTGGTGGGGCGACTCGAAGTCCTCTTCGAGCATCTCGCGCAGCAGGGGCCGGGGAGTGCTGAGTTCGTACCGCTGGTACTGGACCTCTACGTTGGCGTCCCGGTAATCCGCGACCACCGTGAGCCACGAGTCGAGCAGGTCGACGACACGGGACCGGACGCTGCGCAGCCGCTCGGCCCGCTCGGCCTCGTCGGCGAAGGGCTGGCGGTCCACGCGGTCGGCGAAGAACGCCAGGAGAGCGCGCTCGACTTCGACACGCGTCGCGGCCAGCGACTCGACGCCCCTGGGGGGCGTCAGGGTGGAGTCGGAGTGCCGGGCCAGCCCCACCAGCGCCCCGGCGAGGCCGCGGTCGAGGGCGCGGGCCGAGAAAGGCGTGACGCTCGACACCTCCACCGACCGGTAGAAGGTCTCGTGGTAGTGGCGGAACCGCTCGTAGTGGGACCGGTCCCGGGGCTTGTGGACGTTCAGCAGCGTCACCACCAGACCCGGCTTGTCGTCGACTCGGCCCACCCGGCTGGTGGCCTGGATGTACTCGGCGTGGGTCTTGGGCTGGCCGAGCACCACCATCAGCCCCAGCCGGCCGATGTCGAGGCCGACTGAGATCATGTTGGTTGCGATCGCGCTGTCCACCCGTCCCTTCTCGTGGGCGCCGCGGCTCAGACGCGCCCGGGCCTGTGCCACCTTGTCGGTGGAGACCCGGGAGGTCAGCTCCACTACCTCCGACATGGTTCTGCGGTCCTGGAACAGGCCCCGGGCCTCGCCGATGCGCTTGCGCTGGCCGTAGGTCTTGACGGTGTTCTGGACCTCCTCCTCGAGGATGCGGCGGGCCCCGCCGAGTTCGCGCAGGCTGTTGAAGTAGCCGAGCACGGTCATGTACGGATCAGCGGGGTTGTGTTCGTTGCGGTGGCCTCCGGCGTCTCGGTAGGCCCGCTCGGCTGCGCCCATCAGCGCCAGCCACACTCGCCGCATCAGCGCCTTGGGGTTGCGCCCCGGCGACGCGATGCCCAGATACATGCGCCCCGGCACCCGGTCCACCGGCATGACCTGCGCGAAGAACGAGTCCCGGCGGTCGGGGCCCGGCGGCGGGAAGACCTCGGTGAGAGACCGGGCGAACAACGCCTGTATCTGGTCCTGCGCCTGGCGGACGGTGGCGGTGGACGCCACGATCTTCGGGCGCACCGGCCGGTCGGCGGGGTCTTCGGAGGCGCCCGCCGGGTGCTCGGAGGCCCGCACGCACAGTGCCTCGATGGTGGTCTCATATAGGCCGACCATCGTTCCCAGCGGCCCCGATATGAGATGCAGTTCGTCTTGGATCACCAGGTCAGGGCCGGCTAGCGGCTGTTCGAGCGGCTGGCCTCGCCTCGGCTCCGAAGCACCGTAGAAGCCGGTGCTGTCGAAGCGGGTGGCACCGCCGAGCAGAGCGCCGGTCGGACCGGTGAACGGCAACGACGCGAACTTGTCCACGGTGGCGATGAGGAACGCCGGCAGGCGCCGGTAGATCGGCCCGTCTACTGCCAGTATCGGCAGGGGCCGGTCGCCGCTGAAGTCGCACTCGAAGTTGGTGCAGACGATCCTCAGCTCGTTCGGCTGGTCATCGTCGGGCAGCAGCGTGAACGACGCCGGTTCGAACCGCGTGCCGCACCGCGGGCAGCTCTCCAGCGGAATGGGCATGGGCTTGCCCGGGTCGCTCTTGAACTGCCGGGTCTTCGAGCGGGCCGTGTCGGATCGACTGTCGCCCCTTCGGCCCATCACGTTGGGTGTTGCTGCCTTGCCGACCCACAGGCCGATCTCGATGGGCCACTTGCCGTAGCGGGCTGTATCGGCCTCGCGTTCGAGTTCCAGCGCGCACACGAGGCCCGCGGCCCGGCCGAGCTGGTCGAGGGTGAGCAGCCGCAGCGTGTAGCGCATGATCACTGCCACCCCCGCGCCCTGCAGGCCGTCCTGTCCCGGCCGCCGCAGCCGGCGCAGCATGATCGTGAACGCCGCCAGCCCGAGATAGGCCTCGGTCTTGCCGCCACCGGTCGGGAAGAACAACAGATCGACGATCTCGCGCTCGGGACTGTGCCCGTCCGCCAGCCCGCCGACATTCAACAGGATGAATGCGAGCTGGAAGGCGCGCCACTGCGGCTCCTCATCGCCGACACGCCAGCGCAGCGCCTGGGCCACAGCCCGGTTCGCTACCCGGAACGCGTCGAGTGCGTCCGGGTCTTCGACCAGCACGCCGATGCCCCGCTCGATGCGATCGGCGGCCATCCCGGCCCGACGCAGAAGTTCCTCGCCTACGTCGCGCCGGTCTCCGCTGAGCGCGCCGATCGCCCCCCGCTGCCCGCCGATCCAGGTGCGGTAGTGATCCACCAGAGGCCGCAGTGCTTCGGACGCGGCCCGTCCGTCGGTCAGCGCGCCGAGCCTCTCCATCGAGAGCTCGGTGTCGGGCACGGGCACGGTCTCGGTCTTGGCGACCGTCGCGCTCGGGATCCATGCCGTGCGAAGCATCCGACACTCGCTGTCGACGACCTCCCAGTCCGCAGAGGTGCCGTGGCCGACGGCGTACTCTGGAACGTCCGCGTAGTGGAGGTCGGCGACCTGGTCGTCCCATTCGGTGGCCAGCGGCCCCCTGGGGTCCGGCCGCGCCACGAACGGCTCTGAGCCCGCAACCTCCAGCTCGGCCTGGAAGACGTAGGCCTGTTCGACATCGCCCGCGCTCTCAGGATCGTCGGGGCTTCCGGTTGCGGGAGGCCGGTTGTTGACGAGGAACACCGAGACCGACCGCGTGCCATCGCTGAGGCCCGCTATCCGTCCTGTGTCAACCGGTCTGACGGCCACGTGCAGCCTGAGTCCGCCCGACTGCGGAACCGGATGGTGGGCGGCGACCTGGGAGAGCGCGACCGTCACCGTGCGCTCCTGGGGCTCGCGCTGCCACACCGGCACTGTGTTGCCGTCCGGGCTTTCATACTCGGCTTTGCGGTAGTCGCCCCACCGCACTGTGACGGCCAGTTCCTCGGCCGAGTCCGGCACGAGGAAGCTCAGCCCAATAGACGACGGGAAGAACCCCTTCTTGGCAGCCGTGCGCTCCTCGGTGGACTCCTCGGACAGCCCGGCCACGGCCGGCGTCTCGTCCAAGGCATCGTCCTCATCAGCGTCGCAACGCTGCTCGGGCGGCGCATCCGACGGCACCAAGAAACCGGTGAGGTACCAGTTCGACGGCCGCACCCATCCCGGCAGCCGCTCCTCGGCCAGCCCATGACCCGCACCCGGCCCCACCAGATCGAGCCTCAACGCCTGCGCCAAGTACCCGCGAACCGCCAGCGAGTTGGCGTGGGCGAGGTTGGAGGTGTCAGCGTTCATACGTCGGTGCTCTGGGAGCGGCACCCAAGCGCCGGTGCGGGGACTGCCCAGTCCGAGCGGTCGTGGAATGGCACCACCCTGCGACCGCACTCTGCCAAACTCCGGGCTGATACCCCTCAGCGCCAGCCGGCCTGCTGCTTCGAGGTTTGTGAGACACGCGCTAGCTAGCTGTCGGTGCCCATGGCCGGTTCAGGCAGTGGCAGGCTTCTTCCTGCGGCGCCAGAAGAACCAGGCATCGGGAATGAAGCCCTGGCTGGCCGTGACGCTCTTGATCTCAGGGACATCCTGGAACGGGTCGTCGGACTGTTCGCCGGGTGTTTCGGTCGGATCCACGGGCTCATGCTAGCTCATGGAATCCCAGTAGCAAGATCGAAAATGTGGTGCCCATGGTGACGGCCTGGCCGACGACGAGAGACTTGACCCGAGCAAGGATGACTCTGTTGCGGGCGTGGTCGCGGGTGAAGGAGCGCACGAGTCCGACCCGCAGCCGGTCGGGGTTGCGCGGTCGGGCTTTGAGGAGCTCGTCGAGGTCGGGGCCCTCGTTCCAGTCGGCGGCAACCCCTTCGATGAACAGGAGGATGAGGCCGAGCAGGATGGTGGAGCCAACCACGATCACAGCAGCGCTTGCAGCGAGGGCATCGTCAACGGCGACGGCGAAGGTGCCAGCCGAGAGCATTACGACGGGTGCGGTGGTCGCGACGGTGAGAAGTCTGTGGAGCTTGGCGTCTTGCTTGCGGCCGAGTTCGTGGGCTTCCTGCAGCATGATCGCGGGAGTGCTTCCGTAGGGCATGGGGGTGTCCTTTCGCCGCCTGGATCCACGCTCAGCACCCTTGCGAAGTGCGTTTCTCTACGGGTTGACGGGGGCCAACCGGCATGGGCTGCGGGCCAGGGCCAATCATCGGGCCTCGCGAGTCTGGCAGTAAGTTCTGACGATCGGACCGCATCCGAGGTCATGCGGCGATGTTGGCGGCGTCGGCCACCGCCTTCTCGTAGGGCTCGCTTCCGAGCCAGGCTCTCGCGGTCGGGGCCAGCTCCCTCTGCACGTTCGTGACGAGTCGGTGGACGGTGTTCCCGCAGGTTCCTTGGGGCAGCACAGCCAGGAGATGCTGGCTGGTGGCCTCCAGAAGGAAGGGTTGCCACAGGTGCCGGTCAATGGCGACGACGTGTGCCTTGGTGGGCCCGCGACGTGTGACGAAGCCTCCGATGCGGAAGCGGCTTGTCCGTCGTTCGAGCGCAAGCTCCACGAAACGGTTGAACAGTGGCTCGCTCAGGGGCTCGCCGAAGTCGATGACGAGGGGGCTGCCGCGGATCTTGAACCCGTCCTCGCCAGCGTCGGTGGTGTCGACCCAGAGGCGGTCCTCGGCGTGCTCGGTGACGCTGCGGTAGAGCGCGAGCACCCGCCGCACCGTCGCCCGGTGATCGGCGAATGAGTCGCTTCGGTTCGTGGCGCGGCCGTCGTAACTCAGGCGGTGGCCGCCGCGGCCGGCCGCGGGCATCTGCAGGTGCACCAGCGAGCGCAACGGGTCGTAGGAATCGATGAGCCGCTGCAGCTTCTCCTCCAGAACCGACAGGCTCTCGGTGAGCGTCACCACCGAGCGTCGGCGCTCCACGAAGGCGCTCGGTGTCTCGTAGTCGGCATCGTCGACACCGTCGTCTTCGATGTCCGTACCGAGGCCATCGATCGGCTCGTAGCGTGCCTCGTGCTCG